>Ga0209613_1000178_pt1 | contig 82208 bp, 81 predicted proteins | sample BioC13SIPDNA_2_FD_185747 | JGI IMG/M metagenome (GOLD analysis project Ga0209613, IMG submission 185747) | Anaerobic biogas reactor microbial communites from Washington, USA - Biogas_R2_A C13 SIP DNA (SPAdes) (version 2) | ecosystem: Engineered > Bioreactor > Anaerobic > Unclassified | place...
ATCCCCGGCCTTGAGACGAAAACCTTCAAGGCCGACCTACGCGAGGCTTCTGTAGGGTTCACGTAGGTCAGAGATGAAGAAAAGTCTTTTTATTCACCCCGATTCTATAGCGTATTGAGGTGTTCACTTTGAGATATCCGTTAAAACTGGGCCTTGCCCTGGCGTGCGCCCTCCTGATGGTGGGAGCGGCGGCGGCCGCGAGCTGGACATATCCGGACCAGCGTATCGGGGACACTTACGTTGATAAAGAGGCCGAGGATGAGACATTTGGGACTGAAGAGATCCTATGGGTCTCCTCCATAGACGGCGACCCTATTAGGGAATCGTGGATAACCTTTGAGACCAACTTAATCAAAGAGGCCTTAGGTATCGAATCTCCCGACGAGATCGCCTCTGCGACCCTGAAAATTTATGTCGTTGAGGTGGAGACCCCCGGCGATGTGGAGCTGCACTTTTACGACATGGGCTTCTTCGAAGAGGATGAAGACTTAACGTGGACGTACAAGCCCCAGTATGACGATGAGGTCGACGGGGTCGAGGAGATCGATGGCTTCGGGTGGTACGAGTTCGATGCCACCAGCATCGTGAAGAAGGCCATTGAGGCTTGCCCCGACTGCCCCTTCTCCGTGGCCCTGGTGGCAGAGGGGGACGCTTCCATCGGTTTTGCCTCCAAGGAGGCCTCCGACGGGAACGTCCCGGAGCTGACCGTTGATACTGGTGACGAGTGAGCCCTCCTCATCTGGAGATGGTGGAGCGGTTCGGGATCCGGGCCGCTCTAAATTAACTTTTTATACGCCCTTGGCCGTCTCCCTACTCTGATGCCGTCCCCTCTATCTGGATTCCGAGCCTCGCGAGGTTCAAAAGCTCTGGCTCTCTACATTGGCGCAGTTCTACTCCTCCTCGTCCTTCCTCCGTCTTCGGGCGCTGAGGACGTGATCCTGATATCGTCTCCGGGCTGCAGCAAGTGCGCCGCCGCCGAGAGGACCCTGGAGCAGATCCTGGAGGAGCATCCCGAAGTCGAGCTTGCCGTCTACGATGTCTACTCCGAGGAGGGTCGGAACGCCATAAGGGAGCGCCACCTTCGGGGTGGGGTTCCGGCGATCGCCGTCGGGAACGTCTCGATCGCCTACAAGGATTACGACGGCGACCAGAAGCTTCTGGAGGAGATGGTCCGGGCGGCCCTCGCCACGGTGCCCTCCGGCGGCGCGATCTCCGCCGCCAACGGCCCGGCGGAGGATGGGCCGGCGGATCCATCCCCGGCGGGCGGCGTCGGTTCTGAGAAGGAGATCGACGTCACCTCCCTCTCGATGATGACGGTCTTCGTGGCGGGGTTCCTCGCCGGGTTCAACCCCTGCCTCTTGGGGATCCTGGCGTTTCTCGCCACCGTCGTCATCTCCAGCTCCGACCGCCGCCGAGACCTGGTCCTGATGGTCGCCTTCTTCTCCTTCGGAATCTTCTCGATGTACTACCTATTCGGGGTGGGATTCCTCCGGACCCTCCACGCTGGGGCGGTAGCCTCCCATCTCAGGATCTCCCTTACGATCCTCCTCCTCGTTCTGGGGCTCGTTCATCTTGAGGACGGGAGGCGCCTTTTGGCCGGCGGCCGATCCCTCTTCAAGGAGAGCTGGTCCCAGAGGTACGTCGAGGGGGCTCTCGCCAGGGGGCGGTTCAGCTCTTACTTCCTTCTCGGGGCCCTCTTCTCCCTGGTGAAAGCCCCTTGCGTCGGCGCCGTCTACATCGCCATCTTAGGGCTGATCGCCGAGGAGGGCTACTCCTCGGGGGCCGTCTACCTCCTCATCTACAACCTGGGGGTGATCCTCCCCATCCTGGTCCTGGGGGTGGTCATCGCCCTGGGCATGAGCCCCGCGAGGGTCGACAGCTTCCGGAAGGACCACCGGGCCGCAATCAGGTTTGCTACGGGCCTGACCCTCCTCCTCCTCGCCCCCCTCATCTACTGGCAGGTGATCTGAGGGTCCGCGCCCGGAGGCGGCCGCCACCTTCCGGCCTGTGCAAAAAGATTAATACAGGCACGAAGTCTCTCGTTTTTGAGGTGAACGCTTGTTTTTGATAGGAGAGGCGCTGATGGGGGACGAGCCCGAACTCGCTCATATTGATCTGCTGATCGGTGACAAAGATGGACCTGTAGGCACGGCCTTCGCGAGCGGCCTTGCCCAGCTCTCGGCGGGACACACCCCGCTCCTTTCAGTGATAAGGCCCAACCTGCCGCCGAAGCCCGCGACCTTGATCGTCCCGAAGGTGACGGTCAAGAACATGGAGCAGGCCGCTGCCATATTTGGCCCGGCCCAGAACGCCGTAGCCAAGGCGGTGGCCGACTCCGTCGCCGAGGGGGTGATCCCGAAGGCCGAGGTCGAGAACCTGGTGGTGATCGCGAGCGTCTTCATCCACCCCCAGGCCCGGGACTACGACGCCATTTATCGATACAACTACGGCGCCACGAAGCTCGCGGTCAAAAGGGCGATGGAGGGCTTCCCGGACATAGATACCGTCCTCTTTGAGAAGGACAGGTCGACGCACCCGATCATGGGATTCCGGGTCATCAGGCTCTGGGACCCCCCCTACCTCCAGGTTGCCTTGGACCTGGTGGACCTCGCCGTCGTCCGAAGGGTCCTCTCCCAGCTACCGGATAGCGACCATCTCCTGATCGAGGTGGGGACGCCCCTCGTCAAGAAGTTCGGGGCCTCGGTGGTGAAGGAGATCAGAACCGTCAGGCCCAGCTCCTTTGTCGTCCTGGACCTCAAGACCCTCGACACTGGGAACCTGGAGGTGCGCCTCGCCGCCGACGCCACCGCCGACGCCGTCGTCATATCGGGGCTCGCCCCCAAGAAGACCCTGGAGCTCGCGATCCAGGAGGCGAGGAAGACCGGGATCTACTCGGTGATCGACATGCTGAACGTCCCCGACCCCCTGGCCGTCCTCCGGTCCCTATCGGCCCTGCCGGACGTGGTCGAGATGCACCGGGCGATCGATCAGGAGGCGGAGCGGCACAACTGGGAGGCGATAGCCGAGATCAAGAGGATGGCTGCCACCTCCGACCGGAAGATCCTGGTGGCCGTAGCCGGCGGGATCCGGGTCGATACCGTCGCCTCGGCCCTCAGCTCCGGGGCCGACATCGTCGTCTCCGGCCGGGCGATCACCGGATCCAAGGACGTCAAGGACGCTGCCGAGCAGTTCCTCTCCGAGCTGAAGCAGACGGAGATAGATCAGTACAGGGTGATGACAGACTTCTGAGATGCGCCTCCTCTTCGCCCTCCTACTCCTCCTGGCTCTGGCAGGACCGGCCCGCCCCACCACCGACGTCTCGACGGGAGATGGCGACGACCCCAGGGGTGCCGTCATCCTTGTCGTCGACGGGATGGGGTCGGCTTACGTCTACCCGGAGCTATCGCCTCGGGCGATCGACGGCTCTCCTCTGCCAAAGGCCTGCCTCTTCAACCTGACCGGCAGGGGTGCCCGGGTTCTGAATGTGACGGTCCCCGTCCCGTCGACCGGACCAAGCCACTCGGTCCTGACGACGGGCTGCTCCTGGATGGACCCCGCCATCCTGGGTACTCCGGGAGCTACGATCTTCGATGCGGCCAGGGCGAGAGGTCTCTTATGCCTCGCCATCCTCCAGCGGGGCGACTCGATCAGCATGGTCCTGGAGCAGGACGGAGTCCTCTTCTTCGACGACAACGCCCTCTGGGGTGCCGATCCCCTGGCGGGCTCCGGTCCGTCCCTCCCTCCGGACCTGGCCGACCTCCTCCAGAGCTGGAGGGATAAATTTCCCTCATACAACCGGGAGCGGGGCGTCCCCGGCTACGTGGCGTACAACGCCTGGGCGCTGGACGTGGCTTCCGATCTCGTGACGGTGATGGGAGATCGCCCCTTCCTCATGATCGTCAACGTCGGGGCCGTCGACAGCGCCGGCCATAACCTCGGCCCCACGGGGTACGTCGAGACGATCTCGGGCCTCGACCTCCCCCTGGGGCGGCTCGTCGAGGCCTGCGAGAACGGCGGAGCCCTTCTTCTCATCACCGCCGACCACGGCATGTCCTTCTCCTCCGCCGGGGCCAAGGGAGGCCACTCCTCTGCCCCTTACTCGAGCCAGCGGGAGTCGCTCCTGATTCCCGCGGTCTATCTGGGGCCGGGGATCGACGATATCGTCATGACCGGAAACTGGTCGGAGGTGGACCTGGCGCCGACCTTCCTCGACCTTCTGGGCTTGAGGCCGGATCTGCCCCTATCCGAGGGGCAGGTGATCCCGATCTCAAAACGATCCGACCTGGTCGTCGACGCCGGAGAGGTGGCGGAGGTCGAGGTCCGGCGGGGTGGGGTCCTGGTGGCAAAGGCCACCGGCGATTCATGCTACGTTTTCAGGAACCTCGATCGAGGGACCTACTCGGTGGAGTCAGGAGGGTGGGTGGCAGACGTCCGCATAGCCGGCGACCAGACCCTCGACCTCTCCGCTGATCGCCCCCCGAGCATCGGAGAACTCCTAAACCCGATCTCTGAGCCGCAGAATAGGAGGTACGTTGCTGCCGTCCTGATATTGATGATCAACGTCCTTGGAGCCGTTCTGATCTTCAGGATAATCAGGAGACGATGATATTTTCATATGGCTCCCCCGCCGACTTTAGCTGCCACCTGCTCTCGACAAAAGTCAACGCCTATAAAAATAGAATTGGAGCTGATGGGATCGGAGGATGGAGGCATCCCATCGCCCATGGGGGCGAAGATCATCCTCCGACGAGCCCCGCAAAGAACCTGATCGCCGAGGAGCTGGCCAGGGCCGCCGCCACCTTCGCCTTCGCCGACCAGGTGGTGCCGGTGATTGTTATCTCGCCCCGGTCTCTCGCCTCCTGGAAGGCCGCTGCCGGGTCATCGGATTCGTAGATCCTTTTGATCGCATCCTCCCTCGCCTCCACCACGATCGTCGGGTTATTAATTTCGCCGGCCGTCAAATTGACGACGACGGCCTTCTCTGTCTCGAGGCCGGCCACGAGGGCGGTCCCGTCAGGCCTGGTGACCTCTATCTGGATCCTCTCATCACCCAGGAGCGTCTTGACGACCCCCGGCGCGTTCTCCATCCCCGAATTGTAAAGGTCTACACCATGCTGAAGGCTTTCGAAGGTTAGAGCGGAGGCCGGGGCTGAAGCCGCCAGCGCCAGCGTTAATATGAGGACAAATTTGAAGGGCAACATGTTCAGTCATATAAGATTCTGTAGATATATATCTTTGTTCGCTTCGAGATCTGTCTCTTCACTGGGCCTCATATTTTAAATGCCTCGCCCCGAAGGCGGGTATCAGAATGCTATTTATTGAATAAAATTAACATGTGACCTCTCTTCCCCCCTCCGCAAGTTTAATTAGTCGAGAGAGAATACTGCTTTGAGGGGTGCTAATGATGAAAGCTGAGATTGTGATGGTCTTTCTGGCTCTGCTACTTATTCCTGCCCATATCATGGCCGAGGAGGCTGAAACTCCGGAAGATTCTCTTCAGACTTTGGTGGCCACCAACTGCTGCTTGGACTATCAGGAGGTCTGCCTCGAAGTCGCGTGCCATGAGGCGTGCACAGACTGGGGAAACAGATGTCGGACCGACTGTGGCCAGCGCTGCCAATGGAATTGTCTGGAGTGGGGCTATGGCTGCTACGAATGTTGTGAGCTCTTAAACGAATCCGAGTGCGAGATGGGTGAGGATGGATCCTTGAACTGCCTGAACGGCTCCTCGGCAGCCAACTGCACAGAATGCTGCGATGACTATGAGTGCGTGGGGGGATGGAACCAGACATGCACCGACAGCTGCATGACCGAGTGTGATAAGATCTGCCTCGTCAAGGGCCAGGTATGCGAATGTACTAAAAAGGCCTGGAGATGCGACCGATGGGGTCCGTGTTATGTTCCGGAAGGGCGGATAGCTGGTGGGCTGAACGCATCCGGGGAGGAAGATGCAGCTGAAGCCGTTTACGCTGATGGCAACCAGTCGGCGGAGGTCTCAAACGAGACCGTGATCCTTGAGCCACCAGATCTCTTGGATGAAAACGGTGGATATCCGGCAGATGCCGCATCGGAATGAAACGTTATCCCGCCATCAGCAGCCATCGTCAGAACGGTAGCCATCAAGTTCCATTTGTCGGCAAAATGGATGGGTTAGCTGAGGCAGCCCATCTCCCGCGGCTGGGCTATTCAGCGACCTCTGGGAGGGGGGCATCAGCCAGTTGGATGCTTATATCATCGCCTTCTCTCGCCGTCGTCGATCAAACTCTTCTGTTCCGGCGAATCTTTAAGTACGTTCTTATCCGTATGTAGGGTGGTATGGAGATCCTGGTGCTCTGCATCGACAGAGACGACGACCTGGGCCGGAAGGCCGGGGTCGAGAGCCCCGTCGTCGGAAGGGCTGCCAACGTCGAGGCGACCCTAAGCCTCGGCCTCGCAGACCCAGAGGACTCGGACGTCAACACCATCCTCGGCGGGATCCAGGTCTACGACGACCTCACCTCCCAGGGTAGGGCCGTCGAGATCGCCTCGGTGGCAGGAGACCCCAACGTCGGCCTCGTCTCCGACGGGAAGATCGCCCATCAGATCGACGGCCTCCTGGAGAGGTTCAGGCCTGAGGGGGTGGTGGTCGTCTCCGACGGCGCCGAGGACGAGGCGATCCTCCCGATCATCCAGTCCCGGGTGAAGGTCGAGGGTGTAAAGAGGGTCCTCGTCAAGCAGAGCCACAACCTGGAGAGCACCTACTACCTCTTAAAGCAGGTCTTCAGGGACCCGAAGATCAGCCACACCTTCTTCATACCCATAGGCCTCGCCCTCCTCATCTACTCGACCTTCAGCTTTCTGGGGAGGTCGGACTTCGCCGTCGTCGCCATCCTCGCCGCCGTGGGGGTCTACCTCCTCTTCCGGGGCCTGGGGCTCGACGACTTCATCGATAGCACCAAGGAGACCTTCAAGGGGAACCTCTACCGAGGAAAGGTCGCCTTCGTCACCTACGTCCTGGCGGCGGTCCTGGTTCTGATCGCCACGATCCAGGGGTCCGCCAGGTTCTGGGACTACTACACCGGGGACATATGGTACGGGTACATCGTCCTCGTCATGGTCTTCGTCAACTACAGCGTCTGGTGGTACGTCGCCGCCGCGATCTGTGTCAACCTCGGCAAGATCCTGGACCTCTACCTCGAGGGCGGGAGGGACGAGCGGTCCTACACCTATCACTCCTACCCCTTCTTCATCTTCGCCACCGGCCTGATCTTCTGGTCCGCCAGCGCCTTCATCCTGGTCAACAGCGCCGGGGTCGCCTTCCCCCTCATATCGGGGCAGAGCACCCAGTACCTCGCGGCCTCCGCCATCCTCGCCATCATCATCGCCCTCGTCGGGGTGAAGATATCAAAAAGGGTGGTGGCGAGGAGATGAGGCCGATCGGTCTGGGGACCGCCCCATGATCGAGATCGACGCCCATGGCGAGAGCTGCCTCTGCGACTTCACCTTCGACTTCTACTGGCAGCACCAGGGCTCCCGCCTCGACCCCGACGGGGCCATCTCCGGCGCCACCACCTGGAGGGGCCTGGTGGAGGCCTTGAGGCGGGGCGAGGCCGTGCGGGTCCGGGGGGACGTCGGCGGCCGCCTCGGGTCGAGCCTAGGGGTCGACCTCGCGAGCTTCGGCGGGTCGGGGGCGCCCATCGAGGCGACCGGCTCCGTCGTCGTCGAGGGGGACGTCGGCCCCCGGATGGGGATCAGCATGGTCCGGGGCTCGATCTACGTCAGCGGCACCGTCTGCGAGCCCCTGGGAAACGTCGTCGAGGTCGAGTCGGATCTGACGGGATATCGGAAGTACCGATCGATAACGGAGGCTCTGGAGCGGGGAGGCCCGATCCTGGATCCGAACTGCCAAGTCCGGGACGAGCTCGTCCTGAGGGACGGCCTCCTCCGGGAGACGTTGGCGGCGAGGTCCAGATCTGGCAGGATGCTTAGGGTGGAGGGGGACGCCGGGATGAGCGCCGGGATCCTGATGCGCTCGGGCTCTCTAGAAATAATGGGCGACGCTGGGAGGAACGCGGGAGTCCTGATGAGGGGGGGGAGGCTTGTCGTCCTCGGAAGGTGCGACGACTTCACCGCCGCCGAGATGAGGGGGGGCGAGATCTTCGTCGCCGGCGATGCCGGCGGCTTCATCTGCGCCAAGATGACCGGGGGCGCCGTCTACGCTCCGAAGGGGAGACCGATCCCCCCCGCCGGGGGCCGGCCGGTGAGGGGGGACGAGGCCGCCCTGGTCTCAAAGGTCCTGGGCGTCAGCTCCTTTTCGGCGATGACCTACAGGCGGTTCGGCCCGTGATATCTCCAGACTGCAATGGGGATGATCATTTCAATGGGCACCTCCTCCAGATGTTGGCAATTCCAAAGGGAAGGCATTATTAGTGAAGGCGGCTATAGGGGAAGGTGAGAACTCCGTACCATCCATCAGACGAGGATCCAGGAGGCGGTTCGACGTTAGAAATTGATGATCTCTGGGTGAGAATCGGGGAGAAGCAGGTCCTGAAGGGGGTCGACATGAGCGTGGGGAAGGGGGAGACCCACGCCCTCTTCGGCCCCAACGGCTGCGGCAAGACGACGCTCCTCAGCACCATAGCGGGGATCCCCCGGTACGTGGTGGAGAGCGGCACGATCACCTTCAAGGGCGTCGACATAACTCACCTGTCGATGCACGAGCGGGCGCGGCTTGGGATCGGGATCGCCTTCCAGCACCCGCCCACCATAAGGGGGCTGAAGGTCTTGGACATGATCAAGCTCTGTAACCCCCAGGCGGACGCCGAGAAGATCCTCGAGGACCTGGACTTCACCGAGTTTGCCGACCGGGAGGTGAACAAGGGCTTCTCCGGCGGCGAGGTGAAGCGGTCGGAGATGGTCCAGCTCCTCGCCCAGGAGCCGGACTTCGTGATGCTCGACGAGCCCGACTCCGGGGTGGACCTGGAGAACATCAAGGTGATCGGCCGGGCGATCAACATCCTCACCCAGAAGGACGCGAAGCCCTCCCTGAGGACGAAGTCGGGGGTTATCATCACCCACTTCGGCCACATCCTCGACTACATGGCGACGGACAAGGCCCACGTCATGATCGAGGGGACGATCGTCTGCTCGGGAAGCCCGAAGGAGATCCTGGAACAGATCAAGGCCAACGGATACGAGGGGTGCGCCGCATGTCTATGTCCCGTCTAGAGGAGAAGGCGAAGAAGGCCGCCGATAAGAAGGCAGCCCTGGGGACGGATATCGATATAGAGAGCTACGAGGCGGAGGCCGAGGAGTTTGGCGAGATCGAGGCCCTGGAGATGCTCCCCGCAGACGTCCAGACCGCCGCCCTCAGCGCCGGGGTGAGCCTCACCGGCGAGGCGGCGGGGGACTACTTCCAGGTGGACCAGTCCCCCGTCCACAGGGGCTCTGCGGTGGAGGGGGTCGAGGTGATGGACATCGCCTCCGCCCTCAAAGAGCACAGCTACCTCGCCGACTACTTCTGGAGGCTCGTCCCCATCGACGCCGACAAGTACACCGCCGACGTGGGGATGCACCCGCCGGCCGGCTACTTCATCCGCGCCAGGCCCGGCACCAAGACCATCTTCCCCCTCAAGACGTGTCTATTCATGGGGGGCAAAAACAAAAGGCAGCGCGTCCACAACGTCGTCATCGCCGAGGAGGGGTCCGAGCTTCACATCATCACCGGCTGCACCACCCCCTCCCACGCCGGGAGAGGCCTCCACCTGGGGGTCTCCGAGGTATACGTCAAAAAGGGGGCTCACGTCACCTTCACCATGGTCCACAACTGGGGCGAGGAGGTGGAGGTGAGGCCGAGGGGCGCAAGCCTCGTCGAGGCCGGAGGGTCGATCTCCGAGAACTACATCACCCTCACCCCCGTCAAGAGCCTCCAGGCCTTCCCATCGGCGACCCTGGCTGGGGAGGGGGCCGTCGCCACCTTCAGCACCATCATGTACGCCCGCCGGGGAAAGATCGACATCGGAAACCAGACGATATTGGAGGCGCCGAAGACCAGCGCCGAGTCGATATCCAGGGTCGTATCCACCGGCGGCGAGATCATCAACCGGGGCCGGATGGTCGGGAAGGTCCCCGACGTCAGGGCCCACGTCGAGTGCACCGGCCTGATCCTCACGGAGAAGGGCCGGATCTACTCCATACCGGAGCTGGACGGCTGGTGCGGTGGCCTCGACATGTCCCACGAGGCGGCGGTCGGGAAGATCTCCCAGCAGGAATTGGAGTACCTGATGGCCCGGGGGCTATCCCCCGACGAGGCGACGAGCGTCATCGTCCGGGGCTTCCTCGACGTCGAGATCAAGGGGCTTCCTCCGGCCCTCAAAGAGGAGATCCAGAAGATCACGAAGCTCGAGGAGATCCACGGCGGCTCCTGAGGCGGAAGCTTCAGGGCCTCATCTCGGCGGCGCCCTCACCGGGAAGCAGTCCCGGCTCACCGGGGCGACGACGAAGAGCCGAATCTCCTCTCGAATTAGCTTTGCCAGGGGTTGCCGGGAGTTCAGGGCGACGACGGCTAGGATCGGCTTATCGGAGTCGAGGGCCGCCTCCACCGCTCCGACGAACTCCTCGGAGAGGAGCTCCATCGGCCCCACCTCGTCGATGACCACCAGCTCCGCCTACCGGACCGCCCTCGCTCCCACCTCCTCCAGGTTGGCTAGGTGGACCCGGTACCTCCCGACCTTCGGCTCCGGCCCATCGACGGAGGCGAGGGTCCCGACCTATCTCGTGAGCAGGTCGCAGATCTCAAAGCCGATCCTTCTCCCGCCGATCCGGACCTCTCGAGCGGATATGCCTCCGGCCCGTCCGACGATCTGGTCTATTACCCTCTCCACCAGGGTCTATTTGCCGACGCCGGGAACGCCGGTTAAGGCAACTCTTCTGGCGATATCTCAGACCTCACCCGCTCGACGAACCCGCTGAGGCTCTCGACGTCTTTTATCTCGCGGCGGACCATCCGCTTCAGCCGCTCCCTCGTATCGAGGTCGACCCTCGCCCCCGCCGACCGAAGGTGACCCTCCATCCTCCTCGCCAGCTCCTCCCCCCCCCGGTCCCAGTCGGTGAGGATGATGACATTGCCATATTCCAGGGCCGCCTCCTCCGCCACCTCCAGCGCCGGCCACCGGGCGGCCCTGAGGATCGGCCCCGTCACCCCCAGCTCTCGGAGGGATCGCTCGTCCCTCTCTCCCTCGACGACGATCGCTGTCCCCTCCTTCGAGGCCTCGACGAGGGATGAGACCAGCTCCTCCAGGGCATCGGGGTCTACCCCGGCCCGCCTGCCCCTATCCTCCCGGCCCCACCGGGAGCTTCCGCTCCTTCTCATGGTACCGAGGTCTCCCCGCCCCCCAGCCGCCTTTTTGCCTCCTCCGCGCCGACCCCCAAGACGATGACGGTCTTCCGGGAGCTCTTCTGGCCAGCGACGACCTGGACTCGGTCCCTGGGAATTTCGAAGAGGTCGGCTATTGTCGATTCGAGCTGATGGTTCGCCCTCCCTTTCTCGGGCCTCTCGGTGAGCTTCGCCTCCAAGGCCTTCCGCCAGGGGTTATAGCCTGAGGGGACGAGGAGCCTCGCCGACCCCGGAGCCACCTCGAACCGGATGAGAACCCCCCGGGGGTGAGGATCTATCGCTTCCTGGACGTCGTCGGGGGCGTTCATGGAGAGAAGAGCGCCACCGGGACGACTTAAATATTTGCCCCGCCGATCCGGCCGCCGCCAATTCGCCAAATCCAGTTGGGAAGTAGACGGCCTCGGGCCGGAGAGGGGGGGAGAAATTCGCCGTCACTAGCCTCAAAATCGCAAATGAGGGGCAATGTTAAAATAACCTTGAGACCATTACCATCAAGGTTTTCATGCAGATTAGGCAAGTTGTCGTCCTGGCAGATGAGCCCCCGGAGGTGAACGATCTCCTCCGCGACCTGGAGGCGAGAGGGATTGAGATCAAGAGGTCCACCGCCTCCGAGGTTCTGAGGGAGATCGCCTCCCCGGAGGGGGGAAGGCTGTGGGGATCCGAACGCCTCCTCCTCTTCGATCCGAACTCCGATTCGTCGCCGCCCTCATCGGTGATCGTCCGGGAAGCTGCAAATTGCGGCTCTGCGGTCCAGATCCGTTCGGATTGGTGGGGGATCGTCATGGAGGATCTGATGGCCGAGGGGCGCCTCTCCGAGGAGACTAGACGGCTCCTCGCTGCCGAAGCCCTTTACTTTTGCATAACGAGGGATGCGGAGAAGCTTTCAGCCCTCCAGGGCGAGAGCCCCCGCTACCTCGTCCAGGCCTATGAGAAGGTCCAGGAGCTGAGGTATGGGGAGAACTGGCACCAGAGAGCCTCTTTATACTCGAAGCCCAACGGCTTCGGCCTCCACCGGGCCCCCAAGCTCTGCGGGAAGGAGATCTCCTACAACAACGTCGTCGACGCGGAGGCCACCCTGGAGATGCTGATCGACCTTTTGGAGTACGACGGGGTGAAGGAGGACCGGACCCTGGCGGTGATCGTAAAGCATGCCAACCCCTGCGGCGTCGCCTACGGCTCAAACAAGATCGAGGCCTATCGGAGGGCCCTGGCAACTGACCCCAAGAGCGCCTTCGGCGGTGTCATCGGATTCTCCGAGCCGGTGGACGCGGATCTAGCTGAGGAGATGCGCGACCACTTCATCGAAGTTCTGCTGGCTCCAGGCTACGATCCCGAGGCCCTCGAGGTCCTCCGGGAGAAGCCGAACCGGAGGATCCTGGACATATCCGAGCATCTCTCCGGCCGGGACCGGCTTTATCAGGGGCGCCAGTCGAGGAGCGTCTTCGGCGGCCTCCTCGTCCAGGACTTCGACACCGGCGATATAATGGAATGGAAGGTCGTGACGGAGCGGGGGCCGACCCCCGCCGAGACCCTGGCCCTCCGGTTCGCCTGGAAGGTGACCAAGTACGTAAAGTCCAATGCCCTCGTCTACGCCACCGCCAACCAGACGATAGGGATCGGCTCGGGGCAGGTCTCCCGGGTGGACTCGGCCCGGTTTGGGGCCGAGAAGGCCGAGGAGCATGGCCTGGATACGAGGGGGACGGTGGCGGCCACTGACTCCTTCTTCCCCTTCAGGGACGGCCTAGACAGAACCTTCGAGGCCGGAGCTTCTGCTGTCGTCCATCCGGGCGGCTCCATCAGGGATGCTGAGGTGATAGAAGCTGCAAACGAACACGGCATGGCCATGGTCTTCACAGGCATGCGCCACTTCCGACACTGAGCCTGGAACGGATCCGATAGCCTGGTCGAGGACGATCGGGTCGGCCCCAGCCCGGGCCGTATCGTCGATCCTCGTCTCCATCGCCATCCTCGTCTCCGTCCTGGCGGGGTCGGCCGGGGCTTCCGAGATATTGGCCTCCGGCGACCTCCAGGCGGCGATCGACGGGGCTAGCCCCGGAGACATCATCGTCGTCCCCGCCGGCGAGTACCAGCCCTTCACCGTCGACAAGCCCCTCACCATCCGGGGCGAAGGCCGCCCTTCAGCCCGGGCCAAGACCCAGAATCCGGCGATCACCATCAGGGCCGACGGGGTGAGGCTCCAGGGCTTCGAGGTGGAGGGGGTTCCGAAGAACCAGGAGGACAAGTTCAGGTACTACATGGATATCTCGGTCCGGAAGCCTCAGTACTCGCTGAACCAGCCGAACTCGGGGATCCTGGTGGACGGCGACGACGTCCTTTTGGAGGAGGTGGAGGTGACGGGATCGGAGGCGGGAATTCTGGCCAAAGATGCTCGGAACTTCACCATAAAGAACTCGACCCTCCTGAGATGCGACGCCGGCCTCATGCTTCAGGGGTGCGACGGCGGGAGGATAGAGGGATCCACCCTCCGGGAGTGCAAGAAGTATGGGGCCTCCGTCGAGGGCTCCACCGAGATCTCCTTCGAGAAAAATCAGGTCGTCGGAAACTCCGGCGTCGGGGTGATGGTGAAGGAATCCTCTGGCTGCCTCGTCCGGGAGAACGCCTTCGTCGAGAACTGGCAGGGGCTCTTCCTATGGAACTCGACCCTATGCGACCTTTTGGAGAACTCCGCCGATAGGAACGTCTACTATGGGATGGTGATCGCCTCAGGGTCTAACAACTCGATCCTGAATAACCAGGCGAAAAAGACCGGCGGAGGAGAGTTCGGCCTCCAGGGGATCGGTATCAGCATCCAGGAGAACAGCACCTACAATCTGGTGGGGGGGAACGTCATCTCCGAGAACCTCAACGGCCTGGACCTGACGAGGGGGTGCAGGTTCAACCTCATATTCTCAAACGAGATCCGCGATAACAGCAACGGCATCCGGCTGGACAAGAACGAGAACAACCTCGTCTACAAAAATAACTTCAGGGATAACCTCATCACCGGCTACGACAACGCCAGCCACAACTTCTGGAACGGCTCCGTCGGGAACTATTACGACGACTACCGCGGCCAGGACCGGGATGGCGACGGGATCGGCGACGACCCCTACTGGATCCCCAAGGGCAGCAGCTGCGTCGTCGACTGGCGACCCCTGATCAGCCCCGCCGATGGAGTCGTCGATATAGAGGCGGCCCGGCTGGACCTCGCCCAATACGCCATCTACAACCCCGAAGACGATCTCCCCTACAGGATGGAGAACAATACCATAGTCATCGGGATAAAGGAGCCCTCCAAGTGGTGGGATTAGGTCCCGATCTTGACGGGCTCGACGATAGACCGAAGGGTGGCGATGGCCGAGAGGGCGGCGAGATAGCTGGTCTTGGGGTTCCTCGGCGACGGCACGTTCTCGACCCGGGTCGTGATCCGGCCGAAGTTCCCCTCGGCCGTTATCTGGTGGATGTTGACGTCGATTTTGGGATCAGCCACGATCTTGACCTTCACCCTTGCTCCCCGGGCGCTGAGGCTCAAAGTCGCCGCGACGTTGACGTTGGCTGGAAAGGCCGAGACCGCCTCCTTGGCAGGCCCCTCGAAGATGACCGTCGGCTCAGAGATCGCCGAGAGGTCGATCCCCTTCTCCTCGATGTAGGGAGCCCCCACAAACCCCCTCGGGTTCTTGGTGGTGGTGAGGGTGACGAGGTCGATCCTTCCTGCGCCCGCGGACTTGAGGCCATCGAGGCCGGATATCGCCCCTGAGGGGAGGTAAACCCTGCAACCGTGCTCTTTTGCGAGATCCTCCACCATGCTGCGTAGCCGTTCCTCCAGGAGGGCGCCGACGGACATGATCATCAGGTCCCGTCCCCTCTCGAGGGCGGCCCTGGCCACCTCGGGGACGGCCCTCTGAGATGCCGCCTCCACCACGATATCAGACCGCTCCACCAGATCCTCCAGCTCCAGAAGCTCCGGCTTCGCCTTCAGTCCCTTCACCATATCCACTGCCCTCTCACCATTCCTATCGAAGACGGCGACCAGTTCCGCCTCGACATCGCCGCGGTCTATCGCCCTTGCGATCTCCATGCCGATCGCGCCGCAGCCCACCAGCCCAATCTTCAGAACCATCGCAGCCTATAAATCGATGGGACAACAAAACTTTTGCGGTATGCTGCCGTCTGACCTGGAGCGGTTCGTGAGAGAAGACCTGGGGGCGATGGACGACAACAGCTCGATAGTCCCCGAGGTTGAGGCCAAAGCTGTGATTCTCGTCAAGGAGGATTGCGTCGTTTCCGGGCTCGCGGAGGCCTTTTCCATCCTCAATTACTTCGGCCTCGAAGGGGTGGGGCTCGTCCCGGAGGGGGCTGAAGTGGCTGCGGGGACCAGGGTTATCGAGGTCCGGGGCCTGGCGGAGGCGATCCTCCGGGCCGAAAGGCTCGTCCTGAACGTCATGAGCCGGATGAGCGGGATCTCCACCCTCACCCGGCTCTGCGTAGGCCGGGCCGGAAAGGTGAGGGTCGCAGCCACCAGGAAGACGACGCCGGGGTTCCGCTCCTTCGAGAAGAGGGCAGTGGCGGTGGGTGGGGGAGACCCCCATCGATTCGACCTCTCCAGCTCCGTCATCATCAAGGACAACCACCTCAAGCTGATGAGCCTGGAAGAGGCCCTCGGAGAGGCGAGGCGAAGAGCGAGCTTCACCAAGAAGATCGAGGTGGAGGTGGAAGGGCTGGCGGACGCCGCGAAGGCGGCTCGTCTGGGGGCAGACATAATCATGTTCGACAACATGAGGCCCTCTGAGATCCGGGAGGGGGTCGAGCTTCTTAGGCGTGAGGGGCTCCGAGACCGGGTAGTCCTGGAGGCCTCGGGAGGGATATCTCCGGAGAATATATCCGAGTACGCCTCCACCGGGGTGGACGTCGTCTCCCTCGGGGCCCTCACCAGGTCCGCACGATGGATCGACTTCAGCCTGGAGATCGAGGTATGATCCAGTCCGGATAGATGGTAAACGTTATATCGATCGTTCTATTAACGATATCCGAGTTCGGTGGGGTGTAATGCGACGGATCTATCTCGTGCTGATAGCCATCATGCTCCTGGCCATCCCCTTCGCTCCTATGGTGGCCGCAGCCTCCGAGGCCGATGAAGAGGTGGAGGAGGAGACTACCATCCGGGATTTCTCCCTCAGAGTGGACGAAGGGGTCAGGATCGGAGACTACCGGGTGGAGCTCATCAGCGTCATATCTAGGGTGGACGGTCTGATCGAGGTGAAGGTCTGGAAGAGGGTCAGCACCTTCGAGGACTGGAGGGTGATGGAGATCCTCAGGGATGCCAACTTCGACGAGGGGGCGGACCGCGGCGGCCTCACCATCACGGTGATCGAGATCTTCGACGAAGATACGGTGAGGATGAGGGCCAAGTACCGGTCGAGCTACGGATACCCCCAGAAGTATATCACTGAGAGGGGGATGGCCCCCAAGAACCTGCCGGAGCTGGAGGTCACGACAGCCCTGGACAGGAAGGATGTCAGCGTCGGAGATGAGGTGAAGGTGACGATCACCGTCAATAACATCGGAAACGCCACGGCCCGAGACGTGGCGGTCCAGGACTCTCCACCCCTGCCGGCGTTCAGGTACGTCGCTGGATACCCTCCCAAGATCAAGAACTCCCTCGAACCCGGGGAGTCGGACGTAGCCGTCTACTCGATGGTGGCGGCGACGGAGGGCGATGTGACGATACCGGCGACGGTGGCCAGGTACGCCGACTCGAAGTCGAGGGTCTCCTCCGCCAGCTCTCAGCCACAGAGCGTCACCATCAAGCCCAAGAGGAAGCCGGATCTGGTCCTTTTGGTCGAGCCTCCCCAGCCGATCAGCTACGGCGGCCGGGGGACGGTCAACGTCACCGTCAAAAACCAGGGGGATGCTAGCGCTTATATGGTGGAGGTGAAGTCGAACCTCAAATCCGTCGGCGACGGCCTCGAGGTGGTGGAGGGAAACCTCGATCGGAGCTTCTTAGAGATTCCGGCGGGAGGATCGGAGAGCTACTCGACGACGATCGAGGGGTCCCGGAGCGGAAGCCGCATCATCGACCTTTTGGCCACCTTCCAGGCCGATGGGGCGATTTTGCAGAAGGAGACGACCTTCGAGGTGATGGTGCTGGAGAGGGAGCTACGGTTCCTGTATTTCCTGCCGATCGTCCCCGTCCTCATCCTCGCAGCGTGGCTCTTTAGGCGGTACAAAGAATATAAATATTAAGTCGGAGTGAGATGATACATCTGGTGATACGATCCTTCTGGCCCGGGGGGCCTGATGGTGCGACTCTCAAAACGCCGCAGGGCGCCGGTATGACGCCTTTCCATCCAACAAGTCTGGACTGATATATATGTTGAACGTACTGATGCTGGGGATCGGCCAATGTGGCAATAGGATCCTGGACGCCGTCAACAGGGAGGCCTTCGGTGGCTCCTCCAGGCTATCCAAGTACTATTCGCGGCAGAAGTTTCCCAGCAGGGTCGAGACCCTAGCCATCAACACCGCCATCAACGACCTCAAGGAGCTCCGGTTCACCGCCGCCAAGGACAGGCTCCACGTCCCCAACCTCCACGGGGTCGGAGCCAACCGGGGGATCGGAAAGCAGGGCTTCTGGGAGAACCGCGAGATGATCATGGAGGAGATCGAGCGGAGGGGAGACTTCGACATCGCCTTCGTCATGACCTCGGCCTCCGGCGGAACCGGCTCCTCCTTCACGCCCCTCGTCGTCCACGAGCTGAAGGAGAGGTACAAGAAGATCACCGTCATCCCGGTGATGGTCCTCCCCTTCCGGGAGGAGGGTTCGATATACCTCCAGAACGCCGCCTTCAGCATGAGGGACATCATGGAGGTCGAGTCCGACGGCATAATCCTCGTCGACAACCAGTACCTCAAACGGCTGAGCGGCGACATCAAGACCGCCTACGACCGGATCAACGAGATGGTGGCGGAGAGGCTCCTCTTCCTCATCGAGTCCCTGGATAGCGAGATGCTCTCAGTCACCGACCTCGGCGACTTCAAGACGGTGATGCGGGGCGGCCTCGGCATGGGGACCCTCGGCTTCTACGAGTCGGACAAGAAGACTACGTCGCTGACCTCGGCGATCGAGGGGTCGATCAAGCCCACCGGCCTCCTCTACCCCGCCGACGTCTACGAGGACGCCGCGAGGGCGATGATCATCATCCAGGGGTCTAAGGAGTACCTAGAGGTCGATGAGATCACCAAGGCCGTCGAGAAGCTATCGACGAAGATCGGCCAGGTCTTCAAGGGGATCGTCATAAAGAAGGGGCGGCCGAAGGTCCTCTCCGTCTTCACCCTCAGCCAGGTCCCCGACTTAGAGATGCTCTACGCCCAGGCCGCCCAGGCGATCCAGGATGAGAAGAGCAAGAAGACCAGGGCCAAAAAGCAGCTCGACGACGCCTTCGCCTACATCGAGGACCTGGAAGAGGTCTACTGACCTGCCAATTTTTTGCCGCTTTCTATTGACACCCCTCCCCGAGGGCTGTTCGTCTGCTTAAAATATCAGGCTCCTCAGAGACGTGGTGGGGGTCGTGGGCCCGGAGCACTCCGCCCCCGCCAGAGGAAAGCCATTTACCGTCGCAGGTCGAACCATCGCCTATGATCAGGGGAAAGGCATGGGTCTATGGGGACGACGTCGACACCGACGTCATAATCCCCGGCCCCTACCTCAGGACCAAGGACGTTCGGGAGCTCGCCTGCCACGCCATGGAGGGGCTGGACCCGGATTTCGCGAAGAAGGTGAGGCCTGGGGACGTCATCGTCGCCGGGAAGAACTTCGGCTGCGGCTCCTCTCGGGAGCAGGCTCCTCTGGCCCTGCGGGAGGCGGGGGTCGCCTGCGTGGTGGCGAAGTCCTTTGCTCGGATATTCTATCGAAACGCCATCAACGTCGGCCTGCCGGTGGTGGAGGCCGACGTCGTCGCCCTTCAGGGGGAGGTGGTGGAGGTGGACCTCTCGGCGGGGAAGGTGACCGTCGGCGGCGCGACCTATTTGGGGACGAGGCTTCCGGAGTTCCTCCTCGCGATCCTCCAGGATGGCGGCCTCGTCCCCCACCGGAGACGGGAGATGGAAGGGGCGAAGGATGGGACGAAGGAAGGAGCGGCTTGATATTCCCTGAGGATTACAAGTACGTCGGGGCCGCCGTCGAGGCGAGGCCCGGAGACCCCATATACTTCTCTACCCGATACCTGATCCACTACGGCGACGAGATCACCATCTACGCCGTGGAGGTGGAGCCGGGGAAGGGGTTTTTGCGACCCGTGAGGTCGATGGAGCCGATCGCCGGAGGCGGCGCGATCCTGGAGTATCCGGAGAGGATCGATACCAGGAACCGGGCGCATCTCATCGAGGTCGCCTCCTCCCTCTGCCGCGGCCGCGTGGATACGGTGATCTTCCGGGGACACGACGAGCACGTCACCTTCGTTCACGAGCCGGATCCTTCTGCCATCACCGAGATCGAGGTCCTGGACGTCGTTCCTCCCAGGCCCTCGTGGCTTTTCAGCGTCATCGCGGGGCTGGATCGGGCCGGAGCCTTAGGGGACCTGACCCTGAAGTTCCGGGAGCGGGTCCTAGACCTTTCCAGCTACGAAGGCGCTGACGTCTACTTCCCCTGCAACGCCTCGGGGCTCGGTCGGTCCCTGGACAGAGACCGAGTCGAGGTCGACGACCCCCTGATCGTCGGCTGCGAGGTCTCTCGAGATGTCTTCAGGGAGATGTATCCGGGAAAGGACTTCAGGTTTGTGAACACCTGCCCCCTCTCCAACGATCAACTGGCGCCCTCGGGCCCCTTCATCACCCGGTGCTGCCGGGCCGAGCGGCGGGGGATCACGAGGTCGAGGGGTCATACTGGCGTCGTTGTCCACTGGGGGGACGGTGCCCCCAAGATTGCGGAGGCGGTGAGATGTCTTGCAGAGGAGCTGAGAAGAGGGTAGCTTTGGTCAAAGGGGACGGCGTCGGGCCGGAGGTTATTGACGGATCCTTGGCTGTCCTCGCGGCAGCGGGGGCGGATCTGGAGTTCGTCCCCTTGGAGCTGGGGTACGGCCGATGGGAGAGGACGGGGAAGGCGATCGTCGATGAAGATCTGGAATTGATCAAGACATGTCACTGCGTCTTATTCGGCGCCATAACTACGCCTCCGGACCCCGACTACAGGAGCGTCCTCCTCGCTTTACGGAAGGAGCTGGACCTCTACGCCAACATCAGGCCCTTCTCGGCTCCGGGCCTCAGTTTCGTCATCGTCCGGGAGAACACCGAGGGGATGTACTCGGGGGTTGAGAAGCTGGACGAGGAGGAGGCGACGACCCTGCGGGTGATCACCTCTCGGGGTTCTCTCCGGATCGCCGAGAGGGCCTGCGCCATCGCCTCGAAGAGGGAGCGGCTGACGATCGTCCACAAGTCCAACGTCCTCAAGAGCGACACCCTCTTCTTGAGGATATGCCGGGAGACGGCCCGGCGGTGGGACGTCCCCTTCGACGATATGCTCGTCGACGCTGCCGGCTACCACCTGGTGACGAAACCCCAAAGGTTCGACGTCATCGTCACGACGAACCTCTTCGGGGACATCCTCAGCGACGTCGCCGCCGGGGTCGCCGGGGGGCTCGGCCTCTGCCCCAGCGCCAACCTCGGCGACAGGTACGCCCTCTTCGAGCCTATCCATGGGTCCGCCCCCGACATCGCCGGCCGGGGGATCGCAAACCCCATCGGAGCCATCCGGTCCGCCGCCATGATGCTGGAGTGGTTCGGGGAGGTCGAGAAGGCGCGGATGATAGAGGAGGCGGTGGGGTGGACCCTCTCTTGCGGGATCACCACCCCCGACCTGGGGGGGTGCTCCACGACGGAGGAGGTCTCCGAGGCGGTGGCGAGAAGGCTGGCCTGGTCGGTTTGATCGGTTGGCGGACTCCCGAGTCTATGTCGAAGGAGGGCGAATCTTCGCGCCAACTCCACCTTCAACGAACTGCGGCGTTGGGCAGGCCCCAGCTACCATCGGCTAGAAGGCGGTAACGCCGATCGAAATCTTTTTCACCAGGAAGCCCCCTTCGCCCTACGAATGTCAGAAGAGAAGGCTCAGAACCACAAGAACAAAGTCAACGGCCATAAGAGCGAGCTGGCCGAGAGGCTGGGCGAGATGAACGTGAAGGTCGCCGCCCCCAAGTTCGACTACAAGGATTACATCCGAGTGCTGAAGCTGGCGAGGAAGCCCACCCGGGAGGAGTTTCTGCTGATCTCGAAGATCTCTATCTTGGGGATAGCCCTCATCGGGATGCTCGGCTTCATCATTTACGTCTTCCTGACGGAGCTTCCGAAGGCGCTCTGAAGAGGAGGCTGGTGGGGCATCCAGCCCCATCCTTCGACCCTTTCTCCCCTCATCCTACTTCGTTCAGGCCCCGCAGGGTCGCCCCAAACTCCGACTCGACGATGCTGGAGACCCCCATCGTCTTGGGGTGGAGGTCGATCTCCACCATCACGTGCTGGTGGCCCAGCTCCCGGAGGGGGCGGACCTGCCGGGGGCCGTTGGTGATGGAGAAGATCTCCATCCCTTTGAGCGAGTTGGTGGGCATGGCGTGGGGTACGCCGGATATGACGGCGAAGTCGTATTCTTCCTCGCGGGCGAGCCACCTCGCCACCTCCTCTCCTGCCACAGGGTACTCGTCGAGGCCGCCGATGATCTGGTCGATGGCAACCCCCATCTCTTCAAGCCCCGACCGGATGTTCTTTGCGTCCCGCCGGACCTTGGCGAGCCCCTTGCCATCGTCGAGGTTTGCCAGGGTCGAGACCTCAGCGCCCCGGGCCTTGGCCACCTGGGCGACGGCGGCGGTGATGTCGGCGAACATGTAGGCCGTCTCCTTCTTGGCGTTTAGGACGTTTAATCCCCTCTTCCCCTCGGCCAGAAGGGTGAGGAGCCTCTCGGCGGCCCTGTACTTCAGGTCGCCCCTCTCGGGGGCGAGGTACTCGCTGCTGGCCGCCCCGTGGAGCCTCTCGACCTCCGTCGCCTTCTCCAGGAGGAACCTCTGCCGTTCGAACTCCTCCCGGTCGATGATCCCCTTCTCCAGGGCCGCCTCCAGGGTGATGATCACCCCCTTGGTGTTGTCCCGATATCCAGCGTGGACCTCCACCTCGATGACGGGGACGTCGACATCGGCGTCGACGACGGCCTGGTGGAGGTCTTCGCCTATTATCATGCTGCTGCAGGTCCCTACCACCCCGATCAGCTTCGGGTCGAAGAGCTCCCTCGCCCTCCTGAGGAGTCGAGTGAGTTGCTCCTGGCCTCCGAAGACGAAACCCGCCTCGTCGAGGGCGGTGGTGAGGGTCCGGACCCCGTCCTCTTCCAGGAGGCGGGCGTGCTTGAAGCAGCAGCCGCTGGGGCCGTGCATTATGACGACGTCCACCCCCAGGTCTCGGAGGGTGTAAAGGGCCGCAACTATAGAGCTCGGCCTCGGATGAAGTATCTGGACTTCCCTTGCCATCACCATAATCACCTGAAACATTTGACGCACGAAACTAACCTGTCGCCCCTCTCCAGGGCCGCCTTCGCCCCGGCGAGCCCCGCTTCGAGGTCGGGGGCCGTCTCGGCCGAGAGGCCGGAGGCGTAGGGGGCGAGCCTCTCCCCCACCAAAATCAGGAGGTCGACCTCCCGGCGGCGGCGGACGAGGAGATTGATCAGAGCGGGGACGTCCATCCCCTCGCAGACCGTCGCCGCCTCCTCCCCGACGACGAGGGCGAGCCGTCCGCCGCCATCGGCGCTGTCGAGGGCCGCCTCCACTCCTCCTACCCGGAGGCCCGAGTTGGAGTTGTCGACGAAGAGGATCCCGCCCTCCCGGACGACCTTCATCCTCCCCCCGAGCCCCTCAAACCCCTCCAGGGCGGAGGCGATCTCTTCGAGGTCGAGGCCTGCCGCCAGGGCAGCCGCCGTCGCTCCGGCGATCGCCGGAGCGTAGCTTCGGAGGTCGAGGCCATCACCGAGGCGGAGGCGGGCGGTCTCGCCCCCGGCCAGGATCTTTCTCTCCGTGGACCAGACCTGGCCCCTCGGCCCGGGGCCAAAGGTGAAGTCCGCCGAGATCCTCACGTCCTCTCCGGCGATCAGCTCGAATCCCGGTTTTGCCAGAGAGACCATCTGAAGCTTGGCGGTGCTGGCCCAAAGGGTCTCCCCGGCGATCCTGTAGTCTTCGGCGAAGCTGGTGAGGATGCCGAAGTCCGCCAGGCCCGTCCCTCCCAGGGAGACCTCTGATACCAGATTGGTTGCGCCGACCTCCTCGGCAGCTTCCCAGGCCCGGATCACGTTGGCGGGGGCGATGCTCAGCCCTGACGTCACAACCTCGCGTTTGCCGTCCCTCCAGACCTCGATCCCCCGGGTGGTGTGGGATGCGACCGTTCCCCTGGCAGAGAGGACCTGGGCCAGGATGAGGGCGGTGGTGGTCTTCCCCCTCGTCCCCGTCACCTCGAAGGCCCGAAAGTCTCCGGTGCCTGCCAGAAGGTAGCCTACGGCCTGATGATGGGTGATCGGCCTTTTTCCCAGGCGGATAGCCACCTGGTGGGCCGGATTTCCTGGCGGGAGGTGGACCGGGGCGACGACGAGGTCGAAGCCCGAGAGGTCCGGGACGTGGTGGTATACCTCGAAGGCTGCGGCGTCAGCCCCCCTCTCCCGCATCCGCTCTGCTATCAACCCGGCGCCGTGGACTGTGTCGAGGACCGCGACCTTTGGGGCTATTTCAGAGCTTCCTTCGCTCTCCGGTAGGCTAGGGATGCGATACAATCGTCCACGCCCAGGGGCTCTGCACACCTGATCTCCACCTCGTTTCCGTTCAGCTGGCACTTGCCCCTCCGCGAATTGGGGTCGATAGAGAGCTCGTTCGGTATATCCACCAGGGTGTGGACTCCGTGGGCGAGGAAGATGGGGAGGGCGACGATCGTCTTGACCTTCGTCCCCGAGAAGCTCTCAAGGCCAGCCGCGATGTTAGGCTCGTCCATGTTCAGAAAGGCGATCCTGACGGGACCGTTATGGTTTTTGCCTAACAGCTCCGCGCACTTTTCCACCATCTCTTTGTTGTACGGCTTGGTGCTGCCGTGTCCAAGAACCAGAATTCCTACATCGTCGGCCATGAGTTTCACCAATGTTACGTTTTTATATATTTGTATTAACCAGATGGGGTTAATAACTAATAAATCCTTTCCCGGTGTAAAGGGGTCCTGCGAAAAACCCCTGGATTTTCGCCAGCGGTCTGGGGTTAGCGCATCACCCGGGGTGCAGAACAATTGGGATAAGTCGATATGAGCCGCATAGCGTATCTCCTGGCATCAGTTCTCTTAGTTATCCAGACAGCCGGAGGAGTGGAGCTTTTGATGTCGACGCGAGAGAGCATAGCCTTCGCCGAGGATCTGACCCTGGAGGTGATGGATGTGGATCCTGGGGCGGGGGTCGTATGGCTGGAACTCCGGGACGATGGCGGCCTCCTCAAGTCCTCGGTTATGGGGACGGGAGAGAGCTTCGCCTACGACGAGAGGGGCGATGGCCTGAACCTGACCGTCACCAGGATCTACGCTGGGGGGGAGAGGGATCTGGTGGACCTGGAGCTAGTCTCCGGCGAGGTCGTCGAGAGCACCGGCAGCTCCGCACCCGACGACTCGGGCCAGGGCCTGCCTGTAGTGGTGGAGGGGGACTCCTCTCTGGCGAACTGGGGGCTTGTCGCCCTCCTCGTCCTCCTCCTCGCGGCCTGGGTCTGCTTCGGATCGAGGCCGGGGAGAAGGTGAGGTCCAACCCCTCCGGAGCCAAGAGCTGATGGATATCGCCGAAGATGAGGGATGGCGGCAGCTTTTAAGCCCTTATCTGGCAGGGGATCGCATCTATGCCATCCGGATTCGAATTAAGGTGGGAGAGAAAAAAATGCCACCTCTGCCGGGTCTCCGGAGGATAACCCTGAGACCTTGGCAGAGGATGGGTCGAGGTCAATCTTTGTACTTTGACCGACGATGAGTCATCTCTTCGGCCTTACTCCTCGATGGGCGTCAAGATGGTGGTCTCTGTGAAGTATCCGTCGAAGGTGTAGTTGTTGACATCCTCCGGGTCCAGGGTGTATTCATAGCCCAGACCGTTGAGCACGATCTGGCCGGATTCGAGGATCTTTCCGTCCAGGAACCCCTCCATCTCATAAGTCGAGTTCGTTTCGTCATTGGTCATAAGACCGAAGTAGACGAGGCAGAGCTCATCCATGGTGGTGGAGCCGAGGATCTTGTAGGACTCGCCTTCAGACGACGCGATCGTCCCCGTCACAATGGAGCCGTGCTGCTCGATGGTCCAGATGTAGGTTCCTTCCTCCTCCTCGTAGGGATGAGCAGTGGCGTTCTCTCCGCGGGCCTCGATCCAGCCACCTTCGGTGATATCTGCATATGTTCCGGAGATATCCTTCACCTCCACCATCGAGGATATCTTGCTGGTGTTCACCTCTGCCCAGGGATCTTCCACATCGGCAGAATCTGCGGTTTCTTCTCCCACCGCGCTCAATCCCGTCAGCAGCAAGAGGGCCAATATTCCTACCAAGGCTGAAACTTCTCTCATCCAGTAACCTCCCTACCTTAATTTACCATTGCCAAGGGTGGTTGGGTCGTAATGAAATAAATACTTTATGATCTATATGAACTACTTTTTATATCCCCCCGTCGGTTATGCCGGCTGGCCGGGCTCCGAAAGACGGTGCTCGATAGAATAAATACTTATAATCAGCAGTCACAACCAATTTACTGAGATGCGGCTTGGGGCGGAGCCCTCCGCCCGCCGCCCTCGCAGAATATCCAAGGCGATTGGGAGGATATGGACGATGATATCTTCGTACAGGACGATTATGACCACGATTCTTTTCCTCCTTCTGGCGGCCACCACCTTCGGCATGGCGGCAGGCCAGGAGACGGGAGCCTCGGAGCTTCGGAAGGGGGAGCTCCTCTTCGTCGACGACTTTGAGACGAGCAAAGTGGGCGGGGCATGGGGATGCGTCCGGGGGGAGAACCAGAGCAACTACTACGAGGCCGGCAAGTACATCATAAACGTCGTCCCTGCCGACTCCTGGTGGCGGGTCCAGTCCGGCAAGTCCTTCGGTGACTCCATCGTGGAGGTAGAGGCGACCCCGACGGCCGGACCCGACGACAACGTCTACGGGCTGATGACCGGCTGGCTGAACTGGTCCAACTACTACCTATTCATGATCTCAGGGGACGGGTACTTCAGGTTCTCCAAGAGGGAGGGAGGGAACTGGACCCAAAACGACCCCTGGAAGAGGTCTGAGGCGATCAAGGTCGGAAAGGCGACGAACCTCCTCCAGGTCAAGCGGCAGGGGGAGACGTTATCCTTCTACGCCAATGGGGTCAAGCTCGCCGATTACGTCGACGAATCCTTCCTGGAAGGGAACGTGGGTCTGATCGCCGGGACTACGGTCTGTGGCGGGGGGAACGTCACCGTCAGCTTCGACAACTTCTCGATCTGGACGATTGGAGGGACCTGATCCTCGGTCGGGTCCATCCCCGTCACCTTTATTTTCCGATCCCGATGCTTCACGAGTCGATCCCTTCCTGAGGCAAAACTGGCGAGGAGCCGGACCCTCGCCGCCGGCTACAAAGCCTTTTTATATCTTCCTCCCCTTTCCGCCCCGGGCGCGAGAGTGGAAGGGCGGCCGCCGCTGGCGAACCCTTCGCCGGTGTGGAAAGTCCCCCCACCTCTGGACACGCAGACACCTCTTTACGGTGTAGGGCGAGAGCTCTGGCTCTGGCACAGAAACGATACTGCGCCTCGCCAATGCCATGATGCCGAAAGGCTGAGGTCGCGAGGGAGGCAGATGAAACGGCGAATCCCTGCGGGTGCAAGCCAAAATAAGGGCGATATACGGAAGTCCAGCCGACGCCCGGGTATGGCGCTGAGCTGAATGCCGCCGATGCCAAAAGGCAGGAACAGAAGGGGGCTTACTCTCCAGACTCGCGCCCCAGAATTTTCCCGTCACCTCCCGGGCAGGAAGACCTCGTTCTGACCTCATCCCCCTTTTCGTATCCCCTCTATTTTCCCTCGTCTCACCCCTCTTCGATATCGCTCTCCGTCGCGCCAGCCTCCCTTCTCAGAACTCTCCTAGCCAGGAGCCTCGCCACCCTGAGGGGCTCGGGGACCTTTCCCTCCAGGGTGAAGGAGTTGAGGAGGCCCTTCGTCTCCTCCGCCGTCGCCCCCAGGGACCTGACATATACCACAAAACCGGTCTTGAGCCTGACCGCTTCCCTGGGCCCCAGCCTTCTGTACCGGTCGATCTTACCTTCGGGCCGGAAAAAGTGCCTCCGGATGTGCCCCTCGATCCCCTCCGACTCCTGGTAGGTGAGGCTTATCACCGGAAGGGCCGTCTCCTGGTGGAGGAGGTCGAGATCGACGACGTTGAACCAGCTGATCACCGATCCGTTAAGGAGGAGGGCGTTTATGTCCCTCCGGTCGAGCTCCTCCAATATCTCCAGGATCCCCTCGGTGGCGTCATCCCCTCCGACGGTGATCTCGGCGAGGCCGAAGCCATCGATGCGGATATCTCTCCTCATCACCACGCCCGCAAGCCTCGACTTCGGCTCGGTCTTAACAAAGCTCTCCGCCACCCCCAGGACTCGAACCCCTCTCTTGTTGACGTGGATGGCCATGATCACCTCTCCGCTCTACAACCTGAATATCCTTTTGGGGGGTCGTCTCAAGGTGCCTCGCCTCATCTCCCTCTGAGGATGCGGGATTTGATCTCCTACCCTTCTGAACATTGAGAGACGGTGGTTGGGGACGACTGACGTTCGCCATTTCGATCCGCCCAGACGAAACCCTTAATTAACCTTTGCTGCTATCCTTTCGGCTCAATGGACGAGGACGATATCCCTTCGGCGGAAGAGGGTTTCTTCTACGATTACGCCATCCCCACCGAGATCGGATCTGATGAGGTAGAGCCCTCCTGGAGCGGAGCCAACGCCTCGGCAGGAATCCCTCCCGAGATCTCCACGGAGGTCCCCTCCCAGCTGACGGGAGACGGCGCCCAGTCGACCGTCATCTCCATCGTCGATTACCTGAACTCATCCCTGGGGATCGACGTCCTATCGATCCTCGGGACCATCCTCACCATCGCCGTCATCCTCGTCCTGACCCTCGTAGCTGCCCGGTTGGTGGACCGGGCCCTCACCGCCCCGATCCCCAGGGTAAGGGGGAACGGGAAGGTGGGCCTCGACGTCGAGACGGAGATGACCTTCAGGACCATCACCAGGAGGCTTCTGGTGGCGGCGATCTACCTATTAGGGGTCATCATGATCATCTATCAGATTCCGGTCCTCAATAGGGTCGCCGTAACCCTCCTGGCCGGGGCGGGGGTGGCGGGGCTAGCCATCGGCTTCGCCGCCAAGGACTCCCTATCGAACATAATCTCGGGGATATTCCTCGCCGTCTTCCACCCCTTCAGGGTAGGCGACTACATCGACTTCGAGAGCGAATACTGCCAGGTAGAGGACCTGACCCTGAGACACACCACCATAAAGACGTGGGACGGCCGGAGGATCTTCGTCCCCAACAGCATGATGGGCAACCAGGCGATAGTCAACTGGTCGATCGTCGATCCGGTGATCACCTCGCGGGTCGACTTTGGGATCGGATACGACTCAGACATCGACAGGGCTAGGGAGATCATCCTGGATGTGGCGAAGCGCCACCCCCTCGTCCTCAAAGATCGAGAGATCTCCGTGAGGGTGACGGAGCTCGGAGACTTCGCCGTCAACCTCAGGCTGAGCGTGGAATTGCCGAAGAGGGACGTCGCCTTCACCACCGGATGCGAGATCCGGGAGGCGGTGAAGAGGAGGTTCGACGCGGAGGGGATAGAGATACCCTATCCCTACAGAAACCTGGTCATATCCAATCCGGAGGCTCTCCGAGAGGTAGCGGGCAGCCAGGCGGCGGGAAAGCTGAAGCCCTCCTGAGGTCCGTCTCATCTCCATCCCCCTATCGATGGCGGAGACCAGATCAGCCCACACGAAAATTTTTTAAGTTTCTCCGTCCAAATCATAGACGTTGAAGCCACCGGGTCGGCGGGCCGAAGACGGCCAGGCATCCGATCTATCGGGATCTGATCGGCTCTGTGGGACCTAGATGATTCGGATCTGCATATTGGGATGGTGCGTGGAGGTGAGATCTTGAAGACGAAGGAGATGGAGAAGATGGACGAGGTGGTCCGGGAGATCGGGACCGGACCGCTATGTATGAACGAGTCCCTCCTGAAGGAGGTACGAACGACCCTCCTGGAGAAGGGGTACGCCGCCGCCGAGGTGATGGTCTCCCAGAGGTCTGGGTCCGACGAGCAGGGAGAGATATCGAGGGCTCTCGCCATCTGCCAGAGGTACAAGCTCAGCTCGGAGGCGGCGGCGAAGGTCGTCGAGAGCCTGAACGTCATCAAGTCGGGGAGGTGGTGACCCTTCAATGGGTCGGATCGGCCTCGTAGATCTGGAGGGCCCTTTCCTCTGAAAATTTAAATTTTTTTAACCCGGATGTCTGGTCTGGCTCCATCTATCAAAAAATTAGTTTTACTATGCATAAAATAAACCTTTTATATTTTATTATATAAAATAACTGTATAATTCTTAAATGTTCTGATTATTGATATTGAATTCAATATCTGAACTCATAGCCTCAAGCGCAAATGCCGATATCCTGTGAGCATATTTGGTGGCTCTGGTCTTAAGGGGGCCTCCTGGCCGTTCATATTGGAAGAATATACTTATATATGATGATCAACCAAAAAATTGGAAATTAGATTATAGGGGTGGACGACAATGAACGTATTAAGATGTTTCATACTTTGCCTGGCTTTCGCATTGGGCCTAAGCTTTGCAGTTGCTCAGACAGATCTTCTATACTACGACCCTGCAGGAGAAGGGGCGTTCTACGCCACCGATGGCAACGGCAACATCCAGCTTCTGAAGCTGCAGAACGGATGGCGCCACACCTGGTCCATAATAGTTCCCGGGGACTTTGGGGGTGACGATCACACCGACCTTCTCTTCTACGACCCCGCCGGAGAGGGAGCGTTCTATGCGACAGACGGAAACGGCAACATCCAGCTTCTGAAGCTGCAGAGCGGATGGCGCCACACCTGGTCCATAATAGTTCCCGGGGACTTCGGGGGTGACGGTCACACCGACCTTCTCTTCTACGACCCAGCCGGAGAGGGAGCGTTCTATGCGACAGACGGAAACGGCAACATCCAGCTTCTGAAGCTGCAGAGCGGATGGCGCCACACCTGGTCCATAATAGTTCCCGGGGACTTCGGGGGTGACGGTCACACCGACCTTCTCTTCTACGACCCAGCCGGAGAGGGAGCGTTCTATGCGACAGACGGAAACGGCAACATCCAGCTTCTGAAGCTGCAGAGCGGATGGCGCCACACCTGGTCCATAATAGTTCCCGGGGACTTCGGGGGTGACGGTCACACCGACCTTCTCTTCTACGACCCGACTGCCGGGGAGGGGGCGTTCTATGCGACAGACGGAAACGGCAACATCCAGCTTCTAAAGCTGCAGAACGGATGGCGCCACACCTGGTCCATAATAGTTCCCGGGGACTTCGGGGGCGATGGTCACACCGACCTTCTCTTCTACGACCCGACTGCCGGGGAGGGGGCGTTCTACGCCACCGACGGCAACGGCAACATCCAGCTTCTGAAGCTGCAGAACGGATGGCGCCACACCTGGTCCATAATAGTTCCCGGGGACTTCGGGGGTGATGGTCACACCGACCTTCTCTTCTACGACCCGACTGCCGGAGAGGGGGCGTTCTACGCCACCGACGGCAACGGCAACATCCAGCTTCTGAAGCTGCAGAGCGGATGGCGTCGCACCTGGTCCATGATAGTTTCCGGAGACTATTAGCCCAAGGAGCCAACCAGCATAGTCGATCATGCTAAATGTCTTTCAGATGGGCTCGGCGGAAGTGGTCGTCGGAGCCCCTTCTTTTATCCCTTATTCTCCATAAGTCTCTTAACCAACCCCTATTTCAGGCCCCCCCCACATCCCCCTCGCAGTGGGCCATGATCTTCCTCACGATCTCGTCGAAGGCCTCGGCGTTCTTCGAAGCGGCGCTGAGGATGAAGGGCCTCCCGAGGTCGCCGCTCTCGCAGATCGCGGGATCGATCTCGATCCTTCCGAGGAAGGGGACCGCGAGCTCCACCGCCGCCTTCATCCCGCCCCCGACCTTGAAGATGTCTATCGCTCCCCCGCACCCGGGGCAAGAGAAGCCGCTCATGTTCTCGATGATCCCCAGGACCGGGACCCCCAGGGACCGAGACATATCGATAGCCCTCCTGGCGTCGATGAGGGCCAGATCCTGGGGGGTGGTGACGATGACCGTCCCGTCGGGGCGGAGGAGCTGGGCGATGGATAAGGGCTCGTCGCCCGTCCCTGGCGGAAGGTCGATCACCATGTAGTCGAGATCCTCCCAGGCCACGCCCTCGATGAACTGCTTGAGGGCCTGCATCTTCAGCGGCCCCCTCCAGACGACGGGGCTCTCCCTCCCGATCAGGAAGGCCATGGAGACGACCTTGATCTCTCTATCGAGCCCTATGGGGATCTCCGCCGGGCGGATCGTCTTGCCCTCCCCCGTCAGGACGGCGTCCTCGATCTTCAGCATCTTTGGGACGTTCGGCCCCGTGATGTCGGCGTCCAGGATCCCCACCTCTTTCCCGTAGAGAGCGAGGCCGAGGGCGAGGTTGACGGCCACCGTCGTCTTCCCGACGCCCCCCTTTCCGCTCATCACCATTATCCTGTGCTTGATCGTATCGGCGAGAAATTCTTTCATATTGTCCGCTCCATAAGGCTCCTTCAAGACCTTTTTGGACGATATGACTCAGCTCTCTTATCTTAACTTAGAAGAGCCTTTTGGCCGCGAGGGCGACGATCTCGTCCTCCCCTTAGCGACGAAAGGTTATACCCCGAAGGGCATTCTCGATACCATGAACCACCGGATGATCTACCTCCCCTTCGGAATTTTGGCGATCCTCCTTCTGGCCCTCCTCCTCTGGGCGAGCGTCGCTCTCCTCTTCTTTGGAGCCCTCAGCACCGCCTTCACCAGGATGGGGTTCTCCTGGTCCGACGCCCTCCTCCTCCTCGCCGCCTCTCTCGTCGGCGCCGGGATGAACATTCCCCTCTTCACCCTGGAGTCGAAGGTCCCCGTGGTGAGGGAGGCCTTCGTCAGGTCCTTCGGGATGGTCTATAGGGTGCCGGTGATGAAGACGGTGACCAACGAGACGACGGTGGCCGTCAACGTAGGCGGCGCCCTGATCCCGGTCCTCGTCTCCGCCTACCTCCTCTTATCATATCCGACGGCGGCGGCCGTCGCCCTGGGGGGGACGGCGATCGTCGCCCTGGTGACCTACACCGTTGCAAGGCCGATTCGGGGGCTGGGGATCGCCACCCCCATATTCATACCGCCCCTCGCGGCGGCCGCATCCGCCCTCCTCCTGACGGCGGCCTTCTCTCCCATCCCCGAGGGACGATTCGTCACCGCCTACGTCGGCGGGGTCCTGGGAACCCTGATAGGCGCCGACCTTCTGAACCTCCCTCGGATCTCTGACCTGGGGGCACCGGTGGCGAGCATCGGGGGGGCGGGGACCTTCGACGGCATATTCCTGACGGGGGTGATCGCGGTCCTGATCGTCTGAGGAGGAAAGGTCTTTATCGAGGACCGGCGTCTCATCCTCCATGAGCTTCAGAGGTTTCCTCACCGGCCTGCAGGAGGCTGGCCACCTGGAGGAGGTGGATCGCCCCGTCTCGCCTGCCCTGGAGGCGGCGGCCCTCTCCGTCGGGGCGGGCCCTCTACTCTTCAATAACGTCGACGGCAAGAAGTGCTGCATGAACGTCCTCGGGACCCGGGACCTCCTGGCTCGGGCCCTCGAGATCCCCAAGGAGGATATGGCGAGGGAGCTAGCCAGGGTCGACCTCTCCAGCGGCTGGATCCGGGAAGTGGACTCCTCGGAGTTCATGGAGGTCGTCACCAAACCCGACCTCACCGGCCTTCCCATCCTCACCCATTTTCCGGGGGACGGGGGTCCCTACATCACCTCCGGGATCGTGGTATCCGCTTTCGGCGATAAGACGAACGCCTCCGTCCACAGGATGATGGTCCTCGGCAAAGACAGAGTTGCAGCAAGGCTCGTCCCCGGGAGGCACACCTCCATGCTCCTCCAGGAGGCTCTGGCTAAAGGCGAGCGGCTGCCGGTCGGGATCGTCATTGGGGTCGACCCCGCCGTCCTGATCGCCGCCAGCACCCGGGTCCCCCCGGGGATGGAGTTTCAGTACGCAAGCTCCCTCTCCGGAAGCCCCGTCGAGCTGGTGGCCCTCGATAACGGGGTCACCGTCCCTCACGCCGAGATAGTCTTCGAGGGGTTCATCGACGGCGAGAGGGCCTCCGAGGGGCCCTTCGTCGACATCACCGGGACCCGGGACTTTCCGAGGATGGAGCCTGTGATCCACCTATCGAAGATGATGACGAGGGAGGTTCCGATCTACCACGCCCTTCTTCCTTCGGGGGGAGAGCACAAGATGCTGATGGGGGTCCCCTACGAGCCCCTCATCTTCAGGGCCGCATCGGAGGTCGCCGAGGTGAAGAACGTCCTCCTGACCGTGGGGGGGTGCTCCTACCTCCACGCCGCCGTCTCGATCCGAAAGAGGGATGAGGCCGATCCGGGGAAGGTGATCGCCGCTGCTTTCGAGGCCCACAAGAGCCTCAAGCACGTCATCGTCGTCGACGAGGACGTCGACATCTACAGCCCCGAGGAGCTGGAGTACGCCGTCGCCACCAGGGTGAAGGGGGACGAGGACATCGTCATGCTTCCCAACGTCCGGGGGAGCACCCTCGACCCGAGGTCCGTCGACGGGATCACCACCAAGGTTGGAATAGACGCCACCATGCCCCTGGGGGAGGAGGAGAAGTTCCTCAGGATCAGGCCAATGATGCTGGAAGGTCGCTCCTGAAGAGGTTCCGATCAGATTGGAGTGGGGGCGTTGGGAGTTCGTCCCGCCTCGCCGCCCATCTCATCTCGGCCGGTTCCTGCCTCCGGGATATCTGGCGGGACTTCCACGCCGATCATCGTCGCCAGGAGGCCGACCTTACCCTCGCGCCCCTCCTTCAACCTCGCACCCCAGACGACCTCCGCCCCGGGGGCGAGCTCTCTCCTCAGGGCGGAGGCGATCGCCGCCGCCTTCTGGTGGGAGAGGTCTCTCCCCCCCGTTATGGTGAGGATGCAGCCTTTCGCCCTCCGGAGGTCCCCCTCCATCATCGGGGACCTGAGGGCCGATCGGACCGCTTCCTCGGGACCGTCCTCGGAACCCGATTCTCCGACGAGGGTCGAGGCGAGGCCGCCTCTTGTGACGATATCTTTCAGGCCGGCATAATCGAGGTTGACCAGACTGGTTTCGAGGACCGTTTCGACGATCCCCTTGACGATCTCGGCGACCACCTGGTCGATCACCGAGAAGGCCTGATCGATGGAGAGCTCCGGCGCCATCTCCATGACTCTCTCGGTCTCCAGAAGGATCGCTGTATTTGCGGCCGCCGCGAGACCTCCGATCTCGCCGAGTTTTGGTCGCCGGCGGCCTTTCTGAGGCGTTTCTGCTCCGGGCGGAAGGGTGAAGATGGCCAAAGTCGCCTCTCCGTGATTTTTTGCCATCTCGCATATGGCGGAGGCCGCACCCGTCGCGGTCCCTTCCCCGAGGCCTGCGACGACGAAGACCAGGTCGGCGCCCCCGAGGGCCTCCTCCAGCGACCTCCCGGCCGCCGCCCTCCGGATCGCGGGGTCGCCACCGGTCCCCTCGCCCTCTCGTCCAATCAGGATCTCTCTCTCGGCCCCGATCCTCTCCATCCGGCGGAGGTCGGCGTCAATGGCCAGGATCTCGGCACCCGAGGCGCCCATTTTTTCAAGCCTCTTCACCATATCGGATCCGGCTGTGCCGCAGCCCATCACCAGGATCCTGGGGTTGGAGAAGTCCTCGCCGGAGTAAGTGTAGCTCTCCTCCTTGGCCCCGATCCCGCCTTTGGCAAATAGCTCCATATAATCTCACCCCGCCGGGGCGAGGGGCTCATCCTTCCCGCCCGACGAACCCCTTTCCATCCCCTGGGTTTACGGGATTGAGACGATGTTAGATAAGAATTTCCAGAAAAGGATATCTTTATCAGGAATCGGGCCATCGCCCCATCCATGGCTCTGGATGAAGTTACGATCACTAAGGCGATAGTCGAGTCCTACATGGACTCCTTCCTCAAGTACACCGATGTGGACGTGGCCCTGGTGGGGGCGGGCCCCGCCAACCTGGTGGCGGCAAAGAAGCTCGCCGAGGCGGACGCCAAGACGGTCGTCTTCGAGAGGAACCTCGCTGTCGGCGGCGGGATCTGGGGGGGCGGGATGATGTTCCCGCGGATCGTCGTCCAGAAGGAGGGGTGCAGGATCCTCGACGAGTTCGGGGTCTGGTACCGGGAGTACGCGGAGGGGTACTACATAGCAAGCTCCATCGAGACGGTGGCGAAGCTGACGGCGGGGGTCGTCGACGCCGGGGCCGAGATCATAAACCTCGTCACCGTCGAGGACGTCATGATCCGGGAGGACGAGAGGGTCGCGGGCCTCGTCATCAACTGGGAGGCGGTGGAGAGGACGAGGCTCCACGTCGATCCATTATCGGTGAGGGCGAAGGTCGTCATCGACGGGACCGGCCACGACGCCAACATATGCAAGGTCGTCCAGAAGAAGATCCCCGGAGCTCGGGTCGGGTCCCTGGGGGTCCCCGGTGAGAAGCCGATGTGGGCCGACGTAGGCGAGAAGACCGTCGTCGAGGTGACCCAGGAGGTCTATCCGGGGCTCATAGCTGCGGGGATGGCGGCGACGGCCGTCGCCGGCGGCCCCAGGATGGGGCCGATCTTCGGCGGGATGCTCCTCTCCGGGGAGAAGGCGGCGGTCCTCGCCCTGGAGAAGCTGGGGCTTTGAGCCCCCTCCTCGATCCAGATGCCTCCGATCAGGGGCGGGGAGGATCTCGCCCGTTTCATCCTCGCTCGGTACTCGGGCAAAGTCGTCGAGGTGGGGATCGGCGCAGCCCCCGAGGTCGCCCTTTCCCTCGTCCCTCAGCGGGAGGTCGTCGCCACCGATAAGGTGGGCCGGGCCCTGGGGGGCATGGCGATCGTCGGTGACGACATATTCTCACCGAACTTGGATCTATACCGGGGCGCTTCCCTGATCTACTCCATAAGGCCGCCCCTGGAGATCCAGCTTGCCGTGGGCAGGCTGGCCAAAGAGGTGGGGGCCGAGGTGGTCATAAGGCCTTTCGTTGACGAGATCGCCCGGATCCCGGGCTTTTGCCGGACCCTCGTCAACTTCGGCGAGGCGAGGTTCTACTTATTCTCTCCATCCCCCTGGTCCTCTTCTCCTCCTCCTCCTCCTCCCTGAAGCCTCTATGTATAGCGGCGTCTTCTTTTCCTCCTCCTATGTGCCCCTCTCCCTAAGACGTCTGGCGCCCCACTTCTATGGCCGGGCCCGGGCATCTCAGGGGGCGGGGGCCCTCCTCTCAGGAAGCTCCCACCGCTTGAAGATCTCCGCCACCACCACCACCACCGAGGCCGCGACGACGATGGCGGCCCAGCTCTCGGCGTTGAGGGGGGCGGTCTCGAAGAGCCTCTGCATGAAGGGGTGGTATATCGCCACCATCAGGGCTCCTAGGGAGGCAGCAATCCCCAAGATCAGCTTTCCGTTCGTCCTCGGGTCCATCTTGAAGAAGGAGTCCCGGAGGGAGCGGCTGTTGTAGGCGTTGTAGAGCTCGAAGATCACCAGGGCCGCAAAGACCGTCGTCCTCGCCTCCTCGATCGGAGCGCCGCTCCTGAGGGCGTGGATGTAGAGCCCCAGGACCCCAATGAAGATCGTCGCAGATATCCCAAGGGTGTAGAGGAAGAGCCCTCGGGTCAGGATCGGCTCGGCGGGGTCTCGGGGCTTCTTCGTCATCAGGTCGGATTGGGCGGGCTCGACGGCAAGGCCGATGGCGGGAAACTCGTCGGTGACGATGTTGATCCAGAGGATCTGGAGGGCTACCAGGGGTACGGGCAGCCCCAGCATGACGCCGATGAATATCGTCATCACCTCGGCGAAGTTGCAGGATAAGAGGTAAGATGAGGCCTTCCTGATGTTGGAGTAGATCCTCCTCCCCTCCTCGACGGCGGCGACGATGGTGGCGAAGTTGTCGTCGGCGATGACCATGTCCGAGGCCTCCTTCGAGACCTCCGTCCCGGTCTTTCCCATGGCGACGCCGATGTCTGCTGTACGAAGGGCTGGGGCGTCGTTGACCCCGTCGCCGGTCATGGCAACTACATGCCCCTTTTTGCGGAGGGCCTCGACGATCCTCACTTTCTGCTCCGCCGTCGTCCTGGAGAAGATCGAGACCTCCTCTATGACGTCGTCGAGCTCTCTCGCGGTCATCTCGTCCAGCTCCGTCCCCTCCAGGACCCGGCCGCCCTCATTCAAGATGCCCAGCTCTCGGCCGATGGCGGAGGCGGTGAGCTTGTGATCGCCGGTGATCATCACCGGCTTAATCCCGGCGGCCTTGCAGACCTTGATCGCCTCCTTCGCCTCCTCCCGCGGCGGGTCCATCATCCCGACGAGGCCGAGGAAGGTCAGTTTCGACTCGACAGCATCCCGGTCGAGGGCCTCCCCTGCAGCCATCTCCTTTCCCGCCAGGGCGAGGACCCGGAGGCCGCTCCCCGCCATCTCGTCGGCGGCCTTCGAGGCCCGCAGGCGGTCCTCGGGGTCGATCGGATCCTCGGATCCGTCCCGCATGATCCTGGTGCAGAAGGCGAGGACCGTCTCCGGCGCTCCCTTCATCGATACGGTCAGCCCCGAGGAGGATCGATGGACGGCGGTCATCCTCCTCATCTCCGAGTCGAAGGGGAACTCCACCTCCTCGGCGAGGTACCATCCCTCGACGTAATCGAGGACGCCCCCCTTCGAGGCGGCGACGATGAGGGCCCCCTCGGTGGGGTCGCCGATGACCTTCCAGCCGTTGGGCCCCTCCTCGAGCCTGGAGTTGTTGCAGAGGGCCCCGGCGACGAGGAGGGCGGCGAGGTGTTTATCCTCCTTTGGGTTCAGATCTTCGCCCTCCCGGCGGAAGGAGCCGGCGGGGTCGTAGCCAGAGCCCGTCACCTCCACGTCCTGGGTCGTCCAGATCCTCCGCACCATCATCTCGCCCCGGGTGAGGGTCCCGGTCTTGTCGGTGCAGATCACCGTCGTCGAGCCGAGGGTCTCTACGGCGGGGAGGCGGCGGATGATGGCGTTCTTCCTCGCCATGATCTGGGTTCCATAGGCGAGGGTGATCGTGGTGATGAAGGGGAGGGCCTCAGGGATCCCGGCGACGGCCAGGGCCGCAGCGATGATCAGGGTCTCCAGAACTGGCGACCCCCGGGATACCTCCACGGTGAAGATGATGGCGCAGGCGGCGAGGACCACCAGGGCGAGCTGCTTTGCCAGATGCTGGAACTTGATCTTTATCGGCGGGTCCTCGGGCCTCCTCTGGACGAGCCCCGAGATCCTGCCTAGCTCTGTCCTCGTGCCCGTCGCCGTGACGGCGGCCATGCCGTTGCCGTAGACGACGATCGTCCCCATGTAGACCATGTCCGTCCTGTCCGCCAGCGGCGTCTCCCCGGCGACGGGCTGGACGGACTTATCCTCTGGGACCGACTCGCCGGTGAGGGACGACTCTACCACCTGGAGCGACGTATCCTCGAGGACCCTCGCGTCGGCGGGGACCTTGTCTCCGGCCTCGAGGTATACGACGTCCCCGGGGACGAGGTCCCGGACGGGGATTCTCGTCATGCTCCCGGACCGCAGGACGTTCGCCTCCGGAGCCACCATCTCCCGGAGCGCCTCCATCGCCCGCTCCGCCTTGTACTCCTGGACGAAGCCGACGAGGGATATGAAGAAGATGATCCCGACGATGACGTAGGTGTTGGTAGTCTCGCCAGCGATCCAGGAGATGGCGGCGGCGGCGAGGAGGACGATGATCAGGTAGTTTTCGAACTGGCGGAGGAATATCCGGGCCTTGGAGGGCTTGTATATCTCCTCGAGCTGGTTTGGTCCGTGCTCGGAGAGCCTCCGGGCCGCCTCCTCGGAGGAGAGGCCATCTCGGCTGGAGCTGAGCCGCTCCAGGGTCTCGTCAGCGGTGAGGGTGTGCCAGGGGTGGGTCATGGGATCGTCTCGCGAGGATTAGTATCTAGTTACTGGGTCGTTTTAACTGTAAAAATCTATGTATTATCGGCCTCATCGGGTCCGGGCAGGTTTTATGATATGGCCATTTCGGCGGCGATGACCCTCATCTGCTCCATAGTGCTGTGGTCACTTTTACCTTCATTACGCTTGCACCCAGTGCTTCGTGCTGCTCGATCTCTCGTACAAGGGTATTCTCGTCTTGACCTGTTTGGATGGCGTGGTGATCATCAGCGGTGCATACTTCATAGGACATCAACGTTATCGAGCTGATCTTTCCCTGGCCACGCTCAGTATCGGCATTATATGCCGCGTCGTAGTCCAATGATATTCGGTCTTTACTGGGTTAGTAGGCATGCTTTGCAACACCTTTGCTTATCTTGGTGCATCAAGCGAAGGATCTTTTCCAGGAGAGTTAAAACGGTCCCGGGCCTTAGCCTTCTAGGAAAGTCGGAACGAATCTCTTTTTAAATTGAAGATAGTGATTAATTATGGAAAAAAAAATTTATTCTATAGGTAGAGGCCGCTCCCAGCAGCTAACCGTTACTCATTGCGGTTGGAACGACAGCTTATTTGAGCTTTTATGATCCGTTTTAGGGACCCGTCCCGGAAAACCATGACCATAACAGCGCAACAAAGCTTAGAGCAATTGCCCCACCTAAGCTAATCCATGCTAACCAAGATATCTCAGCCATTTCCATTACTAAGATTAGCACTGCAAGCAACAACAGGAAAAATAGAGCCAGAAGCAGGAAAACTAAAATATTTCTATGCGTTGAGATTGTAACATCTCCCCACCCTGTAAACTCGCCACGCACGCCTAAACCGTAGTCCACAACTATATGGGCGGGCTGAGTAATGCCTCCGAAAAAATAACCTGTAATAGATTGAAAATCGTCTGCGATACGATAGCTTACCAGAGGATGTCCATTCACCAGAACCTCAGGGGTTATAGCGCGGATTATAAAGTTTTCACCGTAGATGGTCACTTCAGTAGCGTGTTTTCGTCCCTCCGAAGTTTGCACCTGAATTTCCCGACTGGCGAAATGGCTAATCCTGGGCAATGGATAACCTGTTGCGGGAACTCCAGACTCAATTTTGAAATTGGGTGCGTGTGTATACATATCACTACCTCTTTTAAAATCACTTTGAAAATTCAATATCATCGACACTGATCGCGCCTTGTTGAGTAATGCCGAAATTCAGCCTAATCGCTGAAACCTGATCCAATCTTAATGACGGATTAATCGCTGTAAATGACACTAATGGGATGCGAACCGTTTTGAGCGCCGCTTTGGTAAGACCGCCTCTTTCATGGGGAAAAGGCAGATCGGTGATGCTGCCTACCCGCACCGTTGCTTCGCCTGCTGTTGTCACCAGTGTTACCAGCAAATCCTGGGGAAGGTTAGATGGATTTAACGTACTGCCGGTGCTGTATTGCTGTCCTAAACGAATTGCCAATACGTTGTACGACCGTACATCTTGAGTATTGACGTCACTTATATACGATTCAGGGGCATCCCATTTAAGCGAGGATCCTCGCGAATCGTGAGGGTTTTGGGAAACAGAGCGAAATTCAGCATCAAACCATACATCCATACCGGTCTGTGTATACGTCACCGTCTGACCAAGGGTATTCTGTTCCCGCGTGATAGTTGATTCTTCCAACAGCCCCAGCTGCAGATCATCATCACCAAAGTTATCTAACACCATGCGATCGGTGACCTGATACTGATTATGGATTGAAAAGCTGCCCAGCCCAAGCGGTTTAACAGGGCCTTGAAAATAGACATCATATTCTGAGCAGTTAAAGAATACGCTTTGGAAAAAGGCGTTGATATAAGCCTTGGCGATCGCCTGATGTTGAGCAGGACTAAGAGAGCCAGGAAGAATTGGCTCATTTTCTTCTCCAGGTCTTACCCACACCTCATTGAACCCATTGTGCCGAGCATGGTGAATAAAGATCATCGCTTTGAGCCTCTCGCTGCGATCATAAATCAAGAATGGATTTACAAAATCAGTGCCGCCAGATACATCCGCATCAGCTGAACCATATATTATGAAGAGCGGGGTGCCTTGATGCCTAAAATCCAACCCATTGGTTGGCGCAATGGGAACGATTCCCTTAATATTAAAACGGTCCGCAGCAGGCCTTTTAAGATTATTGTCCTGTGCCGCTACGACTCCTTCTCCGCCTCTTGAATGGCCCACTAATCCGATGTTGTTGGCATCGATCATATTGTGAAGTAGATCCCCGGACGTAGTATTTCGTTCCAAGAGTATGCGAATATGTTCCAGTATCGCTAATCCACGGGCATCGAGACCGGTGAAATCAATACTTCTGCCATTAATATCGTTTAAATCGACACTTATACAAATCATGCCATGGCTGGCCAGATGATTTGTCAGATACCTATATCCCTGATAGCTTGGTGCGGAAGAACGATGGTTACCATGTACAACAACCACTAGTGGATAGGGAGCTCCACTGGGATCAACCGCATTGGGATTAGACGGATCTCTTGGGAACGTCAATTCTCCCCCTATCCCGACTGTGAATCCTGGCGCATCCCTGGTGGGAGGGACCTCAAAACTCCCACCCGCTATCTCTGAGGGTGATGCGGGGGTGAAACTGCCTGGTAGGCCGGGATCGGCATGAGGATCGGGAGAGGTTTCTGATGGCGTGCTGGTTTCACCACAAAGTGTTTGAGTTGCTGTAAAAACTGAATTACTTTCAACTGGCTGACTGATTGGAACGGACACTATCACCTCAGCCGCATCTGCTGTGCCAACCATTGTTCCACGGTCAGACACTTGAACGTAAGCACCGGGCACGACTCCTCCGACTCTGATACTGCGCTCTCCCAGACGAATCGGTGGCAAGATCGTTGGTGCAGGAAGAAACGTAAGACTCTGTACCGTTATCGGTGAAGATGTTGCACCATCAACTCCTCCGATACGCTGGAGGGCCGTTATGCTGCATCCATTGACCAACCTCGGTCCTATTAGAACCGTTACTGAGGTACTATTTGCCCAGGCATGTCCAACATAAAACCCGTTTTGATATACATACACCTGTGCCCCGGGTAGTAAACCGTCCACTACTACCCGTACGCCGCACTCATACAGAGGAGACCTGACAGACGGAGTCGGTATCGTTGCTGGGCGTGGTTGTACAGTTATCTCCTCGGACGTTTCCGTCCTGCCGCACAGGGTCTGTGAAACGCTTATAATCTGGCCGGCCAATAAAGGATCATTGAGGGAAATCTCCTCAAATTCTGATGCCCCTGCCCTTCCCACTTCGGTTTTTTCTGGGTCTTCCTCGTTATCACGCAAAAGGATAGCTATTTCAGCGCCATCAATCTGGTTTTGTACTCGTACGATCCGATCTCCATCATATAATATCTGGCGGATAGATGGTTTAATTCGTTCATCGGGAGGGATGACTATTGCGGGGGGACTGGATACGTCTCCATCAACATTGCAGTCAATTTTAGGATCGTTCATCGTCTGTACAGCAGCAATTTCTTCATTTACCACCAATTGCCGAGGCAAGTTTACATGGACCCCATCCCAACAGGTGTGAAAGAAAGCAAAAGGGCTCCCATTGGATAAGATATCAATCCGTGCTCCTTCAGTGAGACCGCTCATGTCCATTCCATTTTGACATCCAAAAAGGGGTTCATGAACAATCGGAGCAGGCAAATGTGCAGGCGCAGCAACTACATTGCTGCCAGAGGATGACGCGCTATCTGTTCCACATGTGGATACGTGTCCAAAGATGGGATCGCTTCTAATAACTCTCGGCTCAAGACAAGCAAAGCCATGACGATTTACGATTCCCTCAGCAATTTGGGTGCTCTCGGGCTCGATTGGATCCATTTGCGTCAGTCTCACTGTACTTCCGGGCGCCATGCCATCAGCATAGATTCGATGTGTACAGCGATAAATCGAAGGACGTAGACGCGGGGGAGGCGGTGGGAGTTCAACATCGCCTACTTCAACCCCTGGGGAATCAAGGCTTTCTTCTGAGCCCATTGTTTGACGGGCAGTGACGACATCACCCACATTTAAGTCTGAAGTTAACTCAAAGGTTGTCGAGGAGCCGCTAATGTTGCGGGTGTCTACGGTTGAGCCATTTATTTTTAACTCGACATCCGCACCTGGAACAATCCCCCAGACCGCAACTAGCCTACCACATTTTGCTAAACGCTCTCCTATAGTGGGTGGACATAGTGTCATTTTATCCTCCTACCGGGTTTATTAACAAACATGTGATTCTATTGTTTATTCCTCTCACTGATGCCAGCATAACTTCTTTTAATATTGGGATTTAATGTTATATATTTGTTTTTCCTCTTGCCTCCTCGAAAATATAAATATTTTTAATCAAATTCGCCAGCATTACCTGAAATATTGATGCCGTCGAAGTTTTGGCAGAATTGTGTTGCTCTCTAAACACAATATATCGATCGCCCTCCAGCACCCAGAGCCGCCGGGAATCGGCACAATCCTATCGCTTCAGCTTCCCGAAACTGCCATCCAATGTTTTTTTCCTTGTCGCCTCCACGATTCCCAGCAGATTAATAAGCAGACGCAGATATAATATCTGCGAATAATCGAGATTGATACCATGCGGCAAGTCATAATATACCCAGGCGAGGACGGCCCCTGGGTGGCGGAATGCTCCAGCCTCCCCGGCTGCATCAGCCTGGGCAGGAGCAGGGAGGAGGCGATCGAGAAGATCAAGGAAGCGATCGAGGTTTACACCGCCGCCCTCGTGGAGGACGGCATCCCAGTTCCCGAAGATCGGCTCGACGCCATACTGGTGGCGGTATGATCTAAGCTTTCGGCGTCGCCCGCCCTCCCGCGCCCAGGGGGCCGCCAGTCGCCACCTCGCGACGAAGGCATCGCCAAAGTCCATCGCCTCAAAAGATTGAGAGGTTATTTGTACCACCGCCCTCTAAAGGATGAGACATGGGAATCCCAGAACGCTGGAGAGGACACATCCCCCTTCCTGAAGGCATAAAAGGCTCCCTCGAAGAGCTGACGCCCATCTTCGAGCAAGAGGGCGTCATCCTCGCCTACCTCTTCGGCTCTCTGGCGAAGACCGGCGAGGTCGGCGAAAGAGAGCCCCACGACGTAGATCTCGCCCTCCTCACGGAGGGGAAGCCCGCCTGGAAGCTCTGGGACGAGATCTCTCTGGCCCTGGGAACCGAGCGGCTTGACATCGCGGACCTCAGGAGGGCATCTCCGGTGCTGCTCTTTGAGATAATCCGGTCGGGAAGACTGATCTACTCATCCGACGATGCCGCCAGGGAGCGATTCGTTCTGGACGTCCTGCACCTTTACCGAGATACAGCGCCCTTACGCCGTCGGCAGAGGGCGGCTTTGAAGAGGAGGATGGACCGGTGGTGCGAAGAGAGTCGATAGAGGTGCGGCTGAAGGAGCTGGACGAGATAATCCAGGAGCTCTCCAAGCACAAAGATTTGAGCCTTGACGCCCTGAAGCGGGATTTGAGCCAGCGGTGGATCATCGAGAGGGGACTGATCGCCGGGGCGTCGATCGTCTTCGACGTATCCGACCACATTCTCTCGGAAGAGTTCGGCTATTATTCGGAGAGCTACGAGGAGAGCTTGAGCGGCCTATTCGATAAGGGTGTGATCTCCGAGGAGCTTTACGGGCAGATCAGAGGTCTGGGAGGATTTCGCAACATTCTGATCCACCGCTATACAGGGATCGACCCGGATCTGGTATTCGAAAATTTTCACCGGGGCTTGAAGGTTTTTCCGCTTTTTGCGAGGGAAGTCCTCGCCTGGGTGGAGATTGGGTAGGGCGAACGCGTATACCGGCCATGCGCTCGAAATCCTGTCTTAATCAGGTCGGGGCATGAGCCGATGGGGGCAGAGGTTGCCCACGCCCCCCTTCGGCGCCGCCCTCCCGCACCGAATATCCCGCCTTCGACGAGGATCATCTCTCGATATTCTGGTCTCAGTTCCGGGCCCTGAGGATCACCGCCCCCTCCGTCTCCTCCGCCTCGGCCAGGAGCCCAGCCTCCCCGAAGATCCGCACCCACTCCGCCCCGGAGTAGTTCGGCCCGTGGTGATGGCCGAGGGGCTCCACCGCCAGATATCGCCCCCCGCCCTCCAGGACCCGCCGGATCTCCGATAGCCCCGTTGGGATATCCTCGAGGTGGTGGAGCATGAAGAAGGAGTAGACTGTATCAAAGGAGCCGACTTCGAAGGGGAGGTCGTAGGCGCTGGCGGTCCTGAATTCGACGTTCTTTATCCCCAGGGCCTCGGCGTTCATCCTCGCCTGGGCCGTCAAGGGGTCGAATATGTCGATCCCGAAGACCTCCGAAGCTGGGTTCTGGCCTGCGACGTCGAGGGTCAGCCTCCCAAAGCCGCATCCGACGTCCAGGATCCGCTCTCCCGTCAGCTCGGGGAGGACCATTGGCCAGACCCGTCTCCTCGCGGAGATGGGCCGGGGATCGGGGAAGGTCGCGTCCACCGAGGCGGCGGCGTCGATGGAGGTGTAGGGGAGGACTGCGTAGACCTTCGACCCGTTCGCGGCCATCAGCCCCTTGACATAGATCGTGCCGCCCTCAGCCCCAATCCGCTCGATTATGGAGACCCCCAGGCGGCCGGAGAACCTCCTGGACCACTCCTCTCCGTATTCCTTAGGCAGCCCGTCCAGGGGGTCGTGGGCGACGATGTAATTAGAGTAATCGGGACCGAAATACGCCGATGGATCCTCTTTTTTGTTGAGCTGAATCTCGCTGATGCTATCCTTGAAGAGGGCGAGGTGATGCAGGTCGCCGGCTTCGACGAAATTTCGGACGGTCCCGATATCTACGAACATGATCGGCGATATGAAAATTCCCGAATAAATAATGGTCCACCGAATGTATCCTCTTCTCCCTCCTCTAGAATTGTCGATGCCGCTTTCTTCTTTCGTCCTAGAGCGGCGGCGTCAGGATCGTCCTCCTCCCGCCTTTCTGTGCCAAGGGGTGGGATCAGGGTCCCTTACCCTCTTCGGGTCGAGCCAGCCTCAGAAAAACTCGACCGGCATCGCCGCCCAGGTGAACCCGGCCCCGCTGCTCGCGAGAACCGCCAGGCTCCCCGGCCCGAGCCTCCCGGATTCGATCGCCCGCGAGAGGTTGAAGAGGGTGTCGACGGTCCCCATGTGGCCGTAATCCCTTATCGAGGTGATGGTATGGTCCCAGCCGAGGTCCAGCCCCTGGAGGATATCCTCCAGGAGGCTCCTCTTCACCTGGTTTGTCAGGAGGAGGTCGACGTCCTGGAGGGAGCGGCCGCCCTTCTCCAGGGATCTCTTGATCACCCGGAGGTAGTTCTCGAGGTATGTCTGGGAGAGGATCAGGTCGAGGCCGGCGGGGTCGTCTATCCGGATGTAGCCGAGGCCGTCCTCGTGGCGGCCCGGAGGTCGCGGCCGCCGCGTCCCTCCGAAGGGGACCTTGATCGAGTCGACGGCGGAGCCCTCCGTCCGGGCGGCGTAGGAGAGGAGCCGATTCGTCCCCTCCCCCTTCTTCAGGATGGCGGCGGCCGCTCCATCCCCGACCATGAAGAGAGAGAGGGCGTTTCTGTCCTCGTAGTCTACGGATATGGAGAGCTTCTCGCTGCAGACGACGAGGGCGTAGTTCATATCCGGATCTCCGAGGAGGAGGCTTTTGGAGATGCTGATCCCGAGGTTTCCGCCGTTGCAGCCATTCTTCACCTCAAAGGCGTAGCAGCCGTCGGCGCCGATGGCTGTCTGAACCTTGGCGGCGGGAGACCAGATCCGGTAGTCGTAGAACCCCGCGCTGCAGTAGACGAGGACGTCGATCTCCCCCGGATCGATCCCCGCTCTCGTCACCGCCACCTCTGCGGCCCGGACCCCCATCTCGGAGGGATGTTCGTCCTCGGCAGCGACGTGCTTTCTCTCCATCCCGATCTTATCTCGGAAGACCTCCACCGGAATCCCCGAAAGCCTTGAGATCTCTTCGCTGGTGATGATCCCCGGCGGCACGTAACAGCCGATGGACGCGATCCCCACCGTCTCCTTATCTCCCATCTTCCAATCCGTCATATACACCACCTCCATCTCTCCTTACCCGTGTCGCATCTCCCAGACCACCGGCCGGAGGCTGTAAACTCGATGGGGCTCATCTCGGATCGGTCGAAGCGGCCCTCGGATCAAGTACGAGTCGCTCATCTCCCGGTCCGGGGGATTGCTTGGGGTCTCCGGTCGTCCTGACCCATTTCGGAAGAGGCGCTCACGCGCCTCCTCCCGCCAGACGCTCTCGAATCCCCCGCCAGTGGGTCCCCCGCCAGTAGATCTTCCCGCAGACCTCGCACCTCGTGAGGGTGTCAGCATCCATAGTCCCGGGGGAGTCGTCAGCCCCCGATTCCTCCACCTTTCGGAGGATGCCGTTACAGAGGGTGCACCTCTCAGGATTCAGCTCCAGGGTGATCCCCGCCGCCAGAAGCTCCCGGAGCTGCTCATCCAGGTCTGAGGAGGCGATCGATAGGCACCTCGCACCCGCCTTCTCGCACCTCCTGGCGAGGAGCCTGTCCCTGGTGAGGAGGGTCCTCTCCTCCTTCAGGGCGACCTTTATCAGGTCGGAGTCGTCAGACCCCTCCGGGGGGTTTGAGACGTCGTAGCCCGCCATCCTCAGCCAGCGGGCGAGCCTCATCAGCATCAGGTCTGCAAGATAACGTTCCTTCACCATCCTCTCTTGGAACGGCCGCAACTATTTATCTGTCGATCTACCTCTTTCGGCCACTATGAAGAAGGCGATGAGCAACGTGGACGTGGCGGCGGTCGTCGACGAGCTCCAAGAGAAGCTGGTGGGGGGGTTCGTCGGGAAGTCCTACCAGCTCTCCCCCGATCGGGTGGTGATCTCCTTTCAGTCTCCAGGCTCCGGGAAGCTCGACCTCCTCCTGGAGGCGGGGAGGCGGATCCACCTCACGGAGAAGCCCCGGGAGGCCCCCAAGATGCCGCCCCAGTTTCCGACGATGCTCCGGAGCCGCCTCTCCGGCGGCCGGGTGGCGGCCGTCCGCCAGCACGGGTTTGACCGGATGGCGGAGATCGAGATCGAGCGAGGCGACGACCGGTACGTCCTCATCGCCGAGATCTTCCCCAAGGGAAACGTCCTCCTCCTCGACGCCGGCGGCCGAATCGTCCTGCCGCTCCGGCCCCTGGCCTTCCGGGATAGAAAGCTCCTCGCCGGCGAGACCTACCAGTACCGGGAGGACCAGCTCGACCCCCGGACCGTCTCCCGAAACGACCTCGCCTTCATCCTCGCCTCCTCCGACTCGGAGCTGGTGAGGACCCTCGTCCGGGGGCTGAACATGGGGGGGACCTACGCCGAGGAGGTCTGCCTCCGGGCCGGGATCAACAAGACGGAGCCCGCTCATGCCCTCGTCGGCGAGGAGATCGACCGGCTCCACCGGGCCCTGGGGGAGGTCTTCGGCCTCGTCGAGGCGTACCCCCATATTGTGGCCGACGGGGAGAGGATCGTCGACGTAGTCCCCGCTCCCCTCGCCGTCTACGACGGCCTCGAAAGGCGGGAGTTCGGAAGCTTCAGCGAGGCCCTCGACGAGTTTTTCTCCTCCGAGGAGGCGGATGCGGAGGAGGCGAAGCCGAAGACCGCCCTGGAGCGGAGAAGGGAGATGCAGGAGCGGTCGATCCAGGAGTTCCGGGAGCGGGAGCAGGAGCTGGCCCGTCTCGGCGAGAAGATCTACGAGAGGTACGGCGAGGTGGAGGCGGTCCTCGCCGGGATATCGAAGGGCTTCGATAGGGGGTTCACCTACTCCGAGATCCTGGCGAAGATAAAGACCTCTGGCCTCCCCATAGCGGAGAAGATCCTCTCCCTCGACTACCAGGGGGAGCTTCGCCTCCGCCTCGACGACCCCGGCGACGGGGGCGTTGGCGGAGGCGGAACCGTCGGCGAGGTCGGGAGGAAGGGCGAGGCGATAGGTGCCGTTCTGGAGCTGAACGCAAACCTCACCGTCCCCCAGAACGCCCAGAGGTACTACGACCGGGCGAAGGAGCAGGCTAAGAAGCGGGAGGGGGCGGAGAAGGCCCTGGAGGAGACGATCCGGCTGATGGCGCGGAAGGATGGGCATGAGAAGGCCAAGACGAGGGCGGTCTTCCGGCGGAGGAAGCCGAAGTGGTACGAGAGGTTCCGCTGGTTTTACTCCTCGGACGGCTTTCTCGTCATCGGGGGGAGGGACGCCTCCAGCAACGAGGAGATCTACGCGAAATACCTCGAAAAAAGGGACCTCGCCCTCCACACCGACGCGCCCGGAGCCCCCTTAACGGTCATCAAGACCCTCGGGGAGGCCGTCCCCGAGTCGACCCTGGAGGAGGCGGCCTCCTTCGCCGTCAGCTACTCCAGCCTCTGGAAGGCGGGGCTCTTTGCAGGAGACTGCTACCTCGTCGGTGCCGAGCAGGTGACGAAGACCCCCGAGCCGGGAGAGTTTCTTAAGAAAGGGGCCTTCGTCGTCCGGGGCGAGCGGCGGTACTATCGAGACGTCCCCCTCGGCCTCGCTTTAGGGATAGCCGAGGACCAGCTGATCGGCGGCCCCGTCTCGGCGGTGAAGCCGAGGGCCGATCCGACCGTCGAGGTCGAGCCAGGCGAGCTCAGCGCTGAGGACCTGGCGAAGAGGATCTACCGGTCCTTCGCCGAGAAGGAGGATGACCGGCGGCGGCTCAAGGCCATCGCCTCCGTCGACCAGATCGTGAGCTTCCTCCCGCCGGGGGGGTCGAGGGTGAAGGGATGACGTCTGGGGTCGGCGATCGGCGTCCTCGGGGCGACCTCCTCCGCCAGAACGTGATCTATTGAGGCGGGGAGGTCGGGCGGCGCCCACTCACCCGGCATATAAAAAGTTAAGATGATTTAAATCATCCTCATTTTACCGAATGGCCAGCAGCTCTTCTGCGGGGTGCTCCGCCGAAAATCGACTTGTTCAAGTTTCCCATGTTTCCCATAATAGTTTCCATAATTATAGTTGTCACAGGATTTCTAAGATGGGAATAGGTGATCAGGCAAGCTTTGGAGCCATGATGGAAGCGTCCCTTCCTATGGTCGGTCGCATCACCCGAGCCCAATTCGAGGATCCCCATATTCGCGATCCCGTTCCCGTTCTTCAACGCCTGATATATCTTGGACGGCTTCCTCAGGACTTTTACCATCATTTTAACGGGATTCGCTCAATTCAAGGATTTAGTTTATATAGAAGTTCAAACAATCATTAGTTCCTAAATTGGTATCGTAATTGAGGCAAATCATGGCTGGACAATTCGGTGGCACACCCATATACATTCTCAGAGAAGGCAGTCGACGGACTGCCGGTAGAGACGCACAGAGATCGAATATCATGGCGGCCAAGGCAGTTTCTGGCGCTGTAAGGACCACTCTAGGTCCCAAGGGCATGGACAAAATGCTGGTGGACACCCTTGGAGACGTTGTTATCACCAACGACGGCGTCACCATCCTCAAAGAGATGGACATTGAGCATCCTGCAGCCAAGATGATGGTGGAGATCGCCAAAACCCAGGATCAGGAAGTGGGGGACGGTACCACCACCGCTGTTGTGCTGGCAGGAGAGCTGCTCAAGCAAGCGGAGGGGTTGCTGGAGCAGGAGATTCATCCAACGGTGATCGCGGCAGGCTACAGGGCTGCGGCCGAAAAGTCCATGGAAATTCTCCAGGGTCTAGCTGTAACCGTCTCCGCAGAAGATGAGGATCTTCTGAGGAAGATAGCCGTCACGGCCATGACCGGTAAGGGCTCTCAATCGGCCCGTGATGAGTTAGCAGTGATGGCCGTTGAGGCGGTCAGATCGGTTGTAGACGAAGACGGGACCGTCGATACCGACAATATCACCGTGGAGAAGAAGGTCGGCGGCAGCATTACAGACTCGGTGCTCGTGAGGGGAGTGGTCATCGATAAAGAAAGGCTCCAGCCGAGCATGCCAAAGTCGGTCACCGATGCCAAGATCGCCCTCATCAACGCAGCCGTGGAGATCGAGAAGACGGAGATCGATGCCAAGATTCAGATAACTTCTCCAAACCAGCTCCAGGCGTTCCTGGACCAGGAAGAGACGACGCTCAAGGGCATGGTCGATAAGATCGTCGCCTCTGGAGCCAACGTCCTCTTCGTCCAGAAGGGGATAGATGATCTCGCCCAGCATTTCCTGGCCAAGGCCGGGATCTACACCGTCCGCCGCGTTAAGAAGAGCGACATGGAGAAGCTCGCACGCGCTACAGGCGGAAAGGTCATCACCAGCATTCACGATATCGACAAAGACGACCTTGGCAAGGCGGGCCTGGTTGAGGAGAGGAAGGTCAGCGACGAGAAGATGACCTTCGTCGAAGGTTGCGAGAACCCCAAGTCTGTATCCATCATCTTGCGCGGTGGAACTGAGCATGTCGTCGATGAGCTGGACCGGGCGATGGAGGACGCGCTTCGCGTTGTGGGGGTCGCTTTGGAGGACAAGACGCTTGTCCCCGGGGGCGGTGCTCCCGAGGTGGATCTGGCCCTCCGGCTTCGGGCGTTCGCGTCCACCGTAGGAGGGCGCGAGCAGCTGGCCATCGAGTCCTTCGCCGATGCGATGGAGGTCATTCCCAAGACCCTGGCCGAGAACGCCGGTTTAGACCAGATCGATTCTCTCATGGCGCTCCGCAGCGCCCACGAGACGGGGATGAAGAACTCAGGCCTGAATATGGAGACCGGCGAGCCCGTCGACATGCTGAAACAGGGCGTCCTTGAGCCGATCAGAGTAAAGACTCAGGCGATCAACTCAGCGACCGAGGCCGCTGTCATGATCCTCAGGATCGATGACGTCATTGCCTCCAAGTCTGGGCCGGGAGGCACGGGCGAAATGCCCGGCGGCATGGGTGGCATGGGCGGAGAGGACTTCGAGTAAGTCCCAACCCCCATCTTCCGCGACAAAGAAGGAAAGCAGGGAAATGGATAGAAGCAATCTGTTAGAGTTCTTAAGGAAGAGCTGGCCGGAGAAGTTCGCACCGGAAGAAGAGATATTCAGCCATATACATGCTGGAGATAAGATCTTCATAGGCACGGGCTGCGGCGAACCTCAGTATCTGGTCCAGGCGCTGGTGAACTTTGTCAGCAGGAACCCCAAAGCTTTTTTCGGCATCGAGCTTATACACGTTTGGACCCTGGGAACCGCCCCCTACATAGACGAAAAGTTCCGTGATAACTTCCGGATCGACTCGTTCTTCATCAGCGAAGGGACGCGAAACGCGATCAACCGGGGAGCTGCAGACTACACGCCGGTATCTCTTTCCGCCGTTCCCGGCCTGATCAGAAGGGAGATTATACCGATAGATGTAGCGTTAATACAGACGTCACCTCCCGATAAACACGGCTATATGAGCCTGGGTATAAGCGTGGATATCGTAAAGGCCGCCGCCCAGAAGGCGTCATTGATCGTCGCCCAGACCAACTCTCATATGCCCCGGACTCAGGGTGACGGATTCATAAATATAAAAGATGTGGATTTCATCATTCATCGGGATGAACCGTTGCTGGAGTACGAGGTAGAAGATCCGGGGGAGATCATCAAATCGATTGGAAAGTATGTCGCCCGGATAGTTGAGGATGGGTCCACATTACAGGTCGGATACGGCATCATACCCAACGCCGTCGTCTCATACCTGGATGAGAATAAGCATCTTGGGGTGCACACCGAGCTCTTGAGCGATGGTATCATCGATCTGATGAAGATGGGCGTCGTTGATAATTCTGAGAAGTCTATCGACACGGGCAAGACTGTGGCATCCTATTGCATGGGCAAGAAGGAGAGCTACGAGTTTTTGGATGAGAATCCTGCCATCGAGTTCAAAACGATCGATTATGTGAACAGCCCGTTGATCATCGCGAAGAACAAGTTGATGACTGCCATCAACAGCGCAATGGAGATAGATCTGACCGGCCAGGTCACCGCTGAATCCCTCGCCGGGACCTTCTACTTCGGCGTCGGGGGGCAGGCGGATTTCATGAGGGGCGCCGCCCTTGCGCCGGGCGGCAAGAGCATCCTGGCCCTTCCATCAACGGCCGTCAACGACACCATATCCAGGATAGTGCCATCTCTCCGGGAGGGGACGGGCGTGACGCTGACCCGCGGGGATGTCCACTATGTAGTGACTGAGTATGGGATAGCATATCTCCACGGCAAGAACATCAGGGAACGGGCCATGGATCTGATCGCCATCGCCCATCCCAAGTTCAGGCCGCAGCTCATCGAAGAGGCGAAGAAGCGCCTCCTCATCTACAAAGATCAGGCCTTCGTGCCCGGGGTGAATGGCGTATACCCGGCAGCTCTGGAGACGTTCAGGACGACGAGGACCGGGCTCAAGATCCTCCTCCGGCCCGTCAAGATGGGGGATGAGCCTTTGATGAAGGATTTTTTCTATGCTCTCTCCAATGACAGCATGTACCGGAGGTTCATGTCCGTCAGGATGGACATGCCCCATGAGCGGCTGCAGGAGTTCGGGATAGTCGATTATGCCAACCGCATGATGATCCTGGCTGTGGTCGAGGGTGATAGCAGAGAGACCATCGCCGCGATCGGACAGTATGAGATAAATGATAAGATGCATAACGGCGAGGTCGCCCTTGTGGTGAAGGACGAGTACCAGAATATGGGCGTAGGCCACGATCTCCTCACTTATCTCACCCGTCTGGCCCGGGGGCGGGGGCTATTGGGATTCACCGCCGAGGTCCTGGTCGAGAACGAGCCGATGCTGAATCTCTTTAAAAAGATGGGATTCGATACCGAGAAGAAGAGCGAAGATGGGGTCTATGAGATGCGGATGACGTTTAGAGATCTTGAGGGTTAGCTTCCTCGTCTCCTCTTCTCCTCATCCGCGACAAGATCGGCTCGGGACGGATGCTGAGGATCGAGGATCACCGGTCTTTTTGCTCAAGCCTGCCGACGCCTCTGAAATCGATCAGAGGATTGGAGTCGACGGGATCGGGAGATGAGGATGTCAGGATCTCTCCGAGGTAGACCTCTTTTCCCTTATGAAACTCTGCGAAGATCGGCTCGTTTATCGGGATCGGCCTGGACTTCGCCTGCACCTCCATCATGGCACGGAGGTCCGTCTGAGAGATGATCGCTTTGCCGTGCCAGCTCTCTTCTCCGCCGTCCGGTCTCTCCTGCTCTATCATCCAGTATTTCAGGGATACGGGAAGATCGTCCCATACCAGGCGACCCTCGCGGCCGATTATCTTCGAAATTGACATATTGGATCCGTTATGTCTGCATAATCATAAAGATGATCGTATTTTTGAGAGGGTGAAGGGGTGATCTCTGGGATCGGCGATGGGGCCGTAGCCCTCCTCCCCCAGGTCTGGAGCGGCTGGACAGAAACCAGGACCGGGGGAGATCGAGCCCGCCACCGCCATGATGAACGTCGCCATCATGATAACGGTGGGGACCACCCGCCGCGATTTCGGCCTGCGGCGATCGGCGCGTCCTCCTCCGACTGAACGCGATCTGCTGAGGCGGGGAAGGTGGCCCCGGGCGGGCGGCGCCGCGCCGCTGCCGCCCGATCACGCCGCATCCAATCCCCCTCTTTCGAGCCCCACCCGCCGGTTCAGAGGGCCCTTCCCGCGGCCCTCGCCTTCTCCAGGAGGTCTCTCCTCGCCAGGACCGCGTCCGGCGCGCCGCCGTTCACCATCCGGATGATATCGACGACCTCAAAGCCCAGAAACTTTAGAACCTCGGCGAAGTCGTCGGCGGCCTTCTCGAAGGCCGAAAGGTCGGGATTACCCTGGCTGGTGACGATCACCGCCTTCTTTCCGGGCGCCAGGCGAGAGTTGAACCCCGGGTCTATGAAGGAGTACATCCGGTCCTCCATCAGCTTGAACTGGCCAGAGAAGAGGAAGAAGTAAATCGGCGAGCCGAAGACGACGGCGTCGGCCTCCCTTATATCCTCCAAAAGGCCCGTGAGGTCGTCGTCGATCTTGCACTCATCGGCGGTCTTGCAGTGGTTGCACCCCTGGCAGCCGGAGTAGTTCATCTCGTTGAGGATGTACTTCTCGGTCTGGTAGCCCGCCTCCTCGGCCCCGTCCAATACCTCCTGGACGAGCCTGTCGACGTTACCGTTCTTTCTCGGACTTCCTACGATTCCTATTGCTTTCGTTGCTTATTCCCTCCCAGGATCTAATAGAGCTCAGAGAGAGCTCAGAGTCGATTCCGAAGTTCTTGATTATAAGATATTTAATGATAACTGTTGATCAAAACATTAAGTATTGCGCGAGGCTGCAAGAAGGGCGCCTCTGCGATCGTGGGGGCGAGGGGAGAGGCTGGATGGGCGGGACCGCAGGAGGTAGCTAGGGGATCAATAGGCGATAGGATCAGTCAACTTCTCTGTAAAAACGCCTGCGTCGAAGGCCCTTGGCCTCGTATCGTCTGCCCCGTCCCCTCACGCTCTTTACTTTGTCGACACGATCTTTATCACGTCCCCGGCCGAGAGCTCGTGCTTCTCCCCGAGCCTCATCTTCGTCCGCGCGTCCAGGGCGAAGAGGAAGCTCTCCCCGATGTCGGTATGAATCCGGTAGGCGAGGTCCTTCGTCGTCGAGCCCCGCTTCATCAGGTAGGCGTCCGGCAGGACGACGCCGTTCCGGTCGGTCCACTTCCCCTCGTCCTCCACCGGGAAGACGGGTATGTATTCGAGAAGCTCGAAGACCGCCCGGTCGAGGCACTCCTGGACCCCGGTCCCTCCGATCGCCTTCAGGATCGCCCGGATCTTCTCCAGCCCCGCCTTCTGGGGGCCGGAAAGGTCCTTCAGGAGCTCGAAGTCCGCGTCCCCCGGTCGGTATCGGATCGCGCCGCTTTTGTCCGCCATCCGGAGGGCGACCTCGGCGGCGGCGCTGGTGGGGACGACGATCTCTTTCAGGGCCGCGAGGCGGGCTACGAACTCCGGGGGCGCGATGTCCACCTTGTTCGCAGCGATGATCATCGGCTTACTGGCGTCCCGGAGGAGCTCCGCGAACCTCTTCAGGTCGTCCTCGCCCCATCTCGCGGGGTCGCTCTTCATCGTCGCGAGGGCCCAGCGGACGTGGTTGTCGGCGACCCCGGCGCCGGCGAGCTGCTCGGTGATGAGGGGCTCGACCTTGATCCCCTCGGCCCGGACCCGCCTCATCAGCCTCTCCCAGTTTCTGTTTAAGATGCCGAAGAGCCACATCCCGATCTCGCGCTTGAGAAACTCGACGTCCGTCAGGGGGTCGTGTTTTCCGACGCCGACGGGGTTACCCTCCGCGTCGGCGGAGCCGGAGGCGTCCAGGACGTGGATGACCGCCTCGGCGACCCGGAGGCTGTCGAGGAACTCGTTACCGAGGCCCTTGCCGAGGTGGGCGTCGGGGACGAGCCCCGCCACGTCGATCAGCTCCACGGGGACGTACCTCACCCCGTCCCGGCACCTGCCGCACTCCGTCGCGAGCTCGCGGCAGGGGCAGGGGACCCTGACGTAGGAGACCCCGTGGTTCGCATCTATGGTGGTGAAGGGGTAGTTTGCTATCTCCACCTCGGCGAGGGTCGCCGCCTTGAAGAAGGTGGACTTCCCGGCGTTGGGCTTTCCCGCGAGCCCCACTGATAACATCGGATCGCATCCTCCCTATCGGCTCTGGTTGCTGACTACTGGTATCTACTGCCATCTCTTCAATCTGCTGCTTTCTGAGCCCTCTCTATCGGCTCGTTTCATCTCCGGATGTTGACGGGGACGCCGCGGCTGAGGAGCTCCGCCCTCTTGGCCGAAAACCGCTCCTCCTTCCCTTTCGCGAGCCTTCCGGCGAGGGCGAGCCCCTTCTCGGAGGCGGCCGCCTCCTCGATCGCCCCCGCCGCCAGGGCGGATTCGTAGACCTTGGCGCCTGCGTCGGTCCTGGTGAGGACCGTCGACCAGCCCGCCCTCGACCCGACGGAACCGACGGAGACGTCGGCGAGCTCCGCGGCGAAGTCGAAGCAAGGGCCGCACCCCTTCCAGACGTAGTCGTCGGTCTCCTCCAGGGGGACCTCCTGGGCGCCTCTCCGGGAGAGGACCCGGAACATCCCCTTCTGGATCTCGAACTTATCGACCTCTTCGGCCTTGAACCCGAACTTCCCCTCGACGAGGTGGGGGAAGAGGAGCTCGTGCTCGAAGTTTTCCATACAGAAGAGCCCCACCAGAAGGGCTATCTTCTCCTGGCCGAACGCGTAGGGCTCCTCCAGGAGCTGGACCTTCCTCAGGGCCTGGATCTGACACGGAGTTCCGACAAAGCCTATCTTCTTCTTCCCCATGTCCATCGCCATCTGGACGCCGGTGACGGTCGGGGTTATGGTGTACTTCGTCCCGGCGGCGGCGGCGATCTCCTCGGCGGTAGTCGCCACCTTCGGAATGCCCCTCCACTTATCGTCCCTGTCGGTGACGACGGCGCAGTCGATGATCCCGGCCTCCAGGGCCCCGATCAGGAGGGCCGTCGCGACCCCGCCGTCCTGGGCCCTCGCCCCGGCCTTTACCGCCCGGGCGGAGGCCGCCTTCCTGTAGATCCCCAGGGGCTCGTCCTCCCGCCGCTCCCTCCCGAAGACCCTCTTCGCCATCCCCGGCATGTCGAGCATCGTCCGGGGACAATAAGCATAGCAGAGGCCGCAGAGGGGGTCGTAATCGACGAGCTCGGGGCGGTTCCCCTCTCTATCGATCTTGGGGCAGAAGGCGATGCAGTTTCCGCAGTAGCAGCAGAGCTCCTTCTTGATGACGTCGTGTTCCAGCTCCCCAAATCCGTACTCCAGATAAGTGGGCTCGGGATACTTCTCCTTTGCAGCCATGATCATCTCTCCAAAAGCTAGGTGCGTAGTTGACGGCCGATTAGCCTAAAGCTTTTATGGTATCTGGGGTCCTCGACGGTCATGATCCTCGGCCTAGACGTCGGCGGAGCGAACACCAAAGCCGCCAGCTCCGACGGTTCGTTCACCAAAATCGAGTACATGCCCCTCTGGAAAGAGGCGCCCCTGGAGCCCTTCCTCTGCCGTTTGTCGGCGGCGGCGAGGCCGGAGGCCGTCGGCGTCGTCATGACGGGGGAGCTCGCCGACTCTTTCCCGGACAAGAGGTCCGGGATCCTCTTCATAAAGGGGGCTGTCGAGAGGTCCTTCTCCTGCCCCGTCCGCTTCTGGGGTGTATCGGGCTTTGAATGGCGCGACCTGGCCGATCTAGCCGCAGCCAACTGGTCCGCCTCGGCCGCCCTCATCTCCGAGGAGGTCGGCGACGGCATCTTTGCCGACATGGGATCGACCACCACCGACCTGATACCGATAAAGGCCGGGCCGAGGGCCGCAAAGACCGACTTTTTGCGGCTCGCCCGGGGGGAGCTGATCTACGTGGGGCTTCTCAGGACGAACCTCGCCGCCCTCCTCGGAGAGGTGGAGGTCGACGGCAAGAGGGTCCCCCTCTCCTCTGAGCTCTTTGCGATAGCTGCCGACGCCCATCTCGTCTTGGGCGAGATCTCCGAGGGCGAGTACACCGTCGAGACCCCCGATGGCGGCGGAAAGGATCGAGATTCGGCTGGGAGGCGGCTCGCCCGGACCGTCTGCGCCGACCCCGAGGAGATCGGCTCTGAGGGCGTCGAGGCGATCGCCCACCAGGCTAGGGCCCGCCAGCTCGAGCTTCTGAAGGAGGGGATCCGCCGATTGGCGGAGGAGCACGCCCTCGATCTCGTCGTCGCCGCCGGGATCGGCGAGGGGTTGATCGGGGAGGCAGCTCGCAGCCTCGACCTCGATTGTTTACGCCTCTCGGAAAAGTATGGAAGATCGGTATCCGACCTCTTCCCCGCCTATGCCGTCGCCCGTCTCTTGGAGGTTGAGTTAGGGGGACGATAGCGTTCCTCCACCCCAGGAGGGGGCCCCCAGAGGTGGGGGGGGCGTTTCACCCCCCGAACCCGTGGGCGAGGTAGGGGGCGAGGATGATGAAGAGGAGGGACGAGAAGATCAGCCAGGCCATCGCCGCCACCACTGCCTGGGTCATCCTCTCCGCCCTCGCCTCGCTTTTGAAGATCGCCGCGAGGGCCATGGTGAGGAGGTCCCTGAAGATGTGGCCTCCATCGAGGGGGACCGCCGGGAGGCAGTTGAAGAGGCCAGCGTAGAGGTTGATCAGCCCGACCCAGAAGAGGAGGTTAGCGATCCAGAAGATCCTCTCCCCCAGGGGCTCCGCCCACCCTTTAGGCTCGAAGAGGTGGGTGATCCACCCCGAGAAACCGGGAAAGCCCATCTCGGTGAAGCCGGCGATCCCCGAGAAGGGGAGGCCCATCAGGGACAAGAGGCCGAAGAGGCCGGACCGGGGCATCTCCCGGAGGGCCGATAGGAAGGGTCCCGCAGGAAACTCCTGGAAGGTGGCGCCGTCCAGGTACACCCCGTTCGCCGAGACCCCGGAGAACCCTACGCCCAGAAACCCCGTCCCTGAGCCGTCGGGGTTCGCCCTCAGGTTGACGATCTCCTCGCCCCTGTTCGTCCCCAGGGTGACGATATCTCCCTCCGAGGTCGAGTTCATAAAGGATCTGAAGGCCTCCCAGTCCGGCGTCGGGACCCCATCGATCTCGGAGATGGCGACCCCTGAGACCATCCCCGCCTCCGCTGCCGCCGACTCATCGAATACGTAGGAGACGACGACGCTCCGGTGGAACGGACCCCGGAATTCCGTCTCGACGATCTCCTCGCCCCGGAGGAGCTTCAGGCCGAAAAGCTCCCCCTCCATCGCTGCGAGGTCCTCGATCCCATCGATCCGGACGCCATCGGCCTCGAGGAGGATCATCTGCCTCTCAAAGCCAGCGGCATCGGCGGCAGAGCCCGGGACGACGTCCACCACCACGACCCTATCGAGGGGGGCGATAGCCCCTATCACCGGCCCGAAGAAGAGGGCCAACGCCAGGGCCGCCACGACGAAGTTCGCCACCACCCCGGCGGAGAGGATCCTGACCCGAGCGGCCCGGGTCGCCTTCCCTCCCTTATCGGGCGATCCGAAGAGCTCCTCCTCGTCGGGCTCGACGAAAGCCGCCACCGGCGCCGCAAGAAGGGCAACCCCCATCGACTTGACCCGGATCCCCTCAGCCCTGCAGAGGATCCCGTGGGAGAACTCGTGGACCGCCATCGTCACGAAGAGGGCGATCCAGCCCCACCAGAGGGGTATGAACTGGTTTATCCCCGGTATCAGAAGGACGTTCCTCGGGGCGGTGTAGACGGAGGGCTCCGGAGGCGTCCGCATCACCTCCAGGGTCATGACGAGGAAGAAGGCCAGAAACGACGCCATCCCCAGGACGACGAGGGGAATCCCGGCCGTTATCGAGAGCTTCCAGAGCCTCCTGGGGCTGCTCAGCCGATCGATGAGGGTGAGCCACCTCGTGGTCCTGATCATGATGACGGGGCCCCAGCTACCTATCTTCAGCCCCCAGATCCTCTCCATCCGGCTCAGCCGTTTGGCCAGGAGCCAGTGGAGGTTCAGGCCCAGGACCGCGATCAAAAGCCAGTCGTAGACGTTCAGCTCCAAATTTGAGAACAACGGTTCGTCCTCCGGCGTCGGGGTATTATGAGGCCTCTTTGATTCCGGCAAGACATATATAACCTCATGGCAGATCGGCGGCCGTGAAGTACGAGCCGTTCAGGGCCCTGAGGTTCGCCGGCGGCGATCTCTTCGAGATCGAGGAACAGATGCCAAAAGAGGTCGAGCTCGAGATCTTCGCCAACGGCGACTTCGTCGGCCGGGCCACCATCACCCCCTCCCAGACTCGGGAGTTTGTGGCGGGCCACCTCCGGTACCTGGGTCTGATCGCCGACCGCTCTGAGATCTCGCGCCTTTTGGTCGAGGGCGGGAGGGCGGAGGTGAAGATAGCTCCCGGACCCGGGACGGCCGCCGGGATTGAGGCGGGCAAGGCCGCCACGGCATCCCGAAGGCAGAAAGCAGAGGCTTCCGGTGGGGCCGCGAGATCCGATGGGGCCACCAGAGCCGGATGGATCCTCGCAAACCTCGGTTCCACCCTCGGATCGGAACTTTATAAGAAGACGGGCGGGACTCACACCTCCTCTCTCTGCTCCGGCGAGGAGATCCTGGCGACCGCCGAGGACGTCGGCAGGCTCAACACCCTCGACAAGGTCTTCGGATGGGCCGTCCTCCAGGATATCGATCTGGAGCGGTGTTACGCCGTCACCTCCGGGAGGATCACGGGGAGGACCGTCGATAAGGCCTCGAAGTTCGGCGTCCCGATCGTCGCCTCCAAGGGGGCGGTCACCACCCTCGCCGTCGAGATGGCTGAGGAGATGGGCATGACCCTGGTGGGCTTCGCCCGCCAGGGGAGGATGAACGTCTACGCTGGAAGGTATAGGGTCACCCTGTGATCAGAGGTCGACGATGCTGGACCTGACCAGCTCCTGGTTCTTCTTCTCCAGGTAGCCGTAGACGGCCCCGTGGGGGGCGCCGTCGATCAGCATCTCTATGGCGGTTCGAGCGATCCGGATCTGGTCGGGGTTTCCTATGACCCCGATGGTCTTGCCGTAGACCGAGATCCCGACGCCCGTCAGCTTCTCGGTGATCTCCCGGGTCCTCCCATCTTTGCCTATTATCCTCCCCTTTATCCTCGCCATGTCGCTTTTGGTGTTGAAGGCCCGGGAGAGGTCGATGACGTCGAGCATCAAAAGTTCGTCCTCCAGGAGCGGAAAGGCCCTCTCGGGGGAGAACCCCCTGCCTATGGCCCGGACGACCTCGGAGAGGCGCATCGCCATGACGGGATCCTCTCCGGCGGTGACCTCCACGGCGCCGGTCTCGCTGTCGATGTCGAGGATGGCGCCGGTCTTCTCCTCTAACATGGCCTTCACCGATCCCGAAGGACCCACCAGGGCCCCTATTCTGTCGGCTGGAATCTTGATGTGCATGAATATCCGTCTCCGCGAAAGCGTTCCCTGATAGTTTTTATGATATAATAGTCAACCGCCCCGGCCGGCTCGGATCTGCTCTCGGATCGCCTCCTCCGAGCCGATCCCGTACCTCTTTTTGAAGAATCGGGCGATGTTTGATATGTCCCTCTCCAGAAAGCTCCTGGCCATGGGGTGGTCCAGGGTCACCGACTGGCCCATGTCGATGATGACCGGCTCTCCCCGGCGGTAGAGGATGTTGAACTCGCTCAGGTCGGCGTGGACGAGGTTCGCCTTATTGTAGAGGTGGGAGACGTACTCGGATATCCTCTCGAAGGCGACCTTCGCCTCCTCCGGCTCCAGGAGGACTTCTTTGATCTGGTGGGCCGGGGCGTCTCCTTCGGCCACCATCTCCATGACCAGGATGTTCTCTCTCATGGCGATGGGATGGGGAACCCTCACCCCCACCTCCTCGGCCCTCTTGAGGTTTCTAAACTCCTTCTTCGTCCAGGCGACGACGACCGCCCTCTTCGTCCCCTTGATGTTCCCAAACCTGGGGTCTCCGAGGAGATAGTTCTGCATCGCCTTGAAGTTGCTGGTATTGATCCTGTAAATCTTGATGGCGAGGTCGGACCCGTCCTCGCCCTTGGCACGGAAGATGTTCGCCTCCTTTCCGGTGCTGACAGGCCCCCCTAGAGAGGAGATCACCCCCCTGCTCGCGAGGGCGTAGAGGTCCATCAGGGCGCGCCGGTCGAAGACCTCGTCTTGCACTTTGAAGTCGTCAGAATCTTTGATCCTCTCCCGCGAGAGGTCGATCTTCGCCTCGAACTGTCTGAGCTTCCTCGATTCCTCGTTCATGCCTACCTTTTGAGGAAGCCCTTCCGCTCCAGGTAATCAACCTGAGGCCCGGTATATCTCCACACTACGTCGGCCTTCTCGTCCTGAAACTCCCAGGGGATGACGATGACCACGTCGCCCTCCCGGATCCATATCCTCTTCTTCATCTTGCCGGGTATCCTCGCCATCCTCTCCTTGCCGTCTAGGCACCTCACCTTCAACCTGTTGGAGCCGAGGAGGCTTTCGACGTAACCGAAGACCTCACGATCATGGGATCGAGGGAGGCGGACCCGCGTTACGATCTCCGGACCTTGGGCTTCCCGTTTCCTTTTTGTGCTTGCATAATTTGCCAGTATATCACCTCTGGAGAACGAATCAAGCTTCAAATCCGACATCTGGGGGCGGATAACCTGAAGTTCATTCAGCAGTGGTAATGGCCGGGTATGATAGTTAAAGGTTGTGACCAGAAGAGATGATGGGCCCGACGCGATTCGAACGCGTGATCCCCGCCGTGTGAAGGCGATGTCATAACCACCTAGACCACGGGCCCTCCACCACCCCCCACGACTTCATGCCTATTAGTATTTTTCCTCGATATCCCCCTAGAGGAGGGGCCGAAAGGGTTTTGGAGAGGACTCTTTAAATAGTAACCCGATGAGTTGATGGAGATGGATCGCTATCGATGGCCTCTGGCCTTCAGCCCCCTCCGGTCCCTCTATGAGGGGCTTCTACTGAGGGGGGCCCTCCGAGCCAAAGTTCCCAAGCATGTCGCCATCATCCAGGACGGGAACCGCCGTTACGCCAGGACGAGGGGGTTGTCCAGCTTCGAAGGGCATAGTCGGGGGGCTGAGACGGCGGAGATGGTGGCCGATTGGTGTATGGAGCTGGGGATAAAGCACCTCTCCTTATACACCTTCTCCACCGAGAACTTCGACCGGGACGAGGCAGAGAAGGGGTACCTCTTCGAGCTGGTGGAACGGAAGCTTCTGGATCTGGCCACATCGGAGAAGGTCCACAAAAACCGGATTCGGGTGAGGGCGATAGGCAGGATCGGCCTATTGCCGGCGCCCCTTCAGGAGGCGATCCGGAAGGTGGAGGCTGCGACCCGGGGCTACGACGGGATGCACTTCAACCTCGCCCTAGCCTACGGCGGCAGAAGCGAGATATCCGACGCCGCTCGATCCCTAGCGGTGGCGGTGAGGGAGGGGAGGCTCGATCCCGGGGACGTAGACGAGGACGCCGTGGCCTCCAACCTATACCCCCCCGGGGGGTCCCGCCTCCCGAGGGTCGACCTGATAATAAGGACCGGCGGCGAGATGCGGACCTCCAACTTCCTCCCCTGGCAGGCGAACGGGTCTCGATCTCCAGTTCACTTCTGCTCCCCCTACTGGCCCGAGTTCGGTAGGATCGAGTTTCTGAGGGCGGTGAGGACCTTCCAGGCCCGTAGAGGGGCCTCAAATCAACAGGCTTAATTACCATAACCGACCTTTCGGCCATCGGGTCCCGATAGGGTAGTGGACATCCTAGAGGCCTGCGGAGCCGAGGTTCGCGCAGAGAGCCTCAGACCCGGGTTCGAATCCCGGTCGGGACGTAACTTCTAATGGATGGATGCTTGATCTGAATGGTTCTGGACAGCCTTGGCGGGTCGCTGAGGGGGGCGCTGAAGAAGATCGCCTCCGCCAGCAGGATAGATAAGCAGGTCGTCGACGAGGCGGTGAGGGAGATCCAGCGGGCTCTCCTCCAAGCGGACGTCAACGTCAAGCTGGTGATGAACCTCTCCAACCGGATCCGGGACCGGGCCCTCTCCGAGAAGCCCGCCCCGGGGATGAACCCGAGGGAGCACGTCATCAACATCGTCTACCAGGAGCTGATCAACCTCGTCGGCAAGAGTTCTCCGGTATCCCTGGAGAAGCAGACGATCATGCTCGTAGGCCTCCAGGGGAGCGGCAAGACCACCACCGCGGCTAAGCTCGCCACCTTCTTCCAGAGGAAGGGGCTCCGCTCGGCGGTCGTATGCGCCGACACCTTCAGGGCCGGGGCCTTCGATCAGCTGAAGGCTTTATGCGAGAGGCAAGGGGTCTTCTTCTACGGCGAGAAGGGGAACCCCGACGCCCCTGCCGTCGCTAAACGGGGTCTTGAGGCGTCGAAGAAGTACGACGTTGTGATCGTCGACACCGCCGGGAGGCACGCCCTGGAGGAGGACCTGATCCAGGAGATGATGGATATCGACGCCGTCGTCACCGCCGACCATAAGCTCCTCGTCATGGACGCCGCCATCGGCCAGCAGGCGAGCGAGCAGGCGAAGGCCTTCAACAAGGCCGTTGGGATCACCGGGGTCATCATCACCAAGCTCGACGGGACCGCCAAGGGGGGAGGTGCCATGTCCGCCGTCGCCGAGACTAACTCCTCGGTCGCCTTCATAGGCGTCGGCGAGACCCCCAATGACCTCGAAAGGTTCGAGGCCGACCGATTCATATCCCGCCTCCTCGGCATGGGCGACATCAAGACCCTCATCGAGCGGGCCCAGGAGACGAAGATGGAGGAGGAGGTGGACGTCGACGCCCTGATGCGGGGGAAGTTCACCCTCAAGGACATGTGCAAGCAGATGGAGGCGATCAACAAGATGGGCCCCCTGAAGCAGATAATGCAGATGCTCCCCCTCGGCGGGATGGGGCTTGACATCTCCGACCAGGAGTACCAGGTCACAAAGGACCGGCTCGAAAAGTACCGAGTGATCATGTCCTCCATGACGGCGGAGGAGCTCGAAGACCCGAAGATCATCACCGCCTCCCGGGTCAAGAGGATTGCCAGGGGGAGTGGAACTCAGCCAGAGCTGGTGCGGGAGCTTTTGAAGTCCCACAAGGCGATGCAGAAGGCCCTAAAGGGTATGCGCGGCATGAACAAGATGGGGATGAAGCGGATGATGAAGAAGTTCGGCCCCATGATGGGCGGCGGCGGGATGTAGAGGATTCTGCCTGAAAATTCTTATGTTCCTCTTCAGGGATCTCTTCTCTTCTGTAAACTCTTCTCCATTCTTTTATATACGCTCTCGATCTCTCCCCCCTTTCGGAGAGGGTCCCGACCTTCTGATGGCGCCGGAACGCTCGCTCCAAACCTATTTAACCGAGGAAGGGGCTCTTGCGCGGGAAATGATGGAGTGGGTCTATGAGCCTACGGGCTCTTTCAGTAGCTACCTCTCGCCTGGGTGCAGGATCTGCCGCATGGGCGCGTCCCTGGTCTTGTTCGTCACCGGGGTCTGCGATAGGGGCTGCTTCTACTGCCCCCTCTCGGAGGAGCGGCGTGGGAGAGACGTCGCCTACGCCAACGAGCGGCGGGCAGAGTCCGACTCCGAGATCATTGAGGAGGCCCGCGCCATCGGCGCCCTGGGGACGGGGATCACCGGCGGCGAGCCGCTCCTGAAGATGGAGTTCGTCATAGAGTCGATCGGGGCCCTGAAGCGGGAGTTCGGGGAGGACCACCACATCCACCTCTACACCGGAGCGAGGCCCGGCCCATCCTCGTTGCGGGACTTGGCCGAGGCGGGGCTCGACGAGATCAGGTTCCACCCGCCGGCATCGGAGTGGTCGGAGCCGGGATGGCTCTACAAGGCCCTCCTCGACGCCAAAGCCCTGGGGCTCCTCGCCGGGGTCGAGATCCCGGCTTTGGGGCCGGCTCCGGCGATCGTTGAGGCCGTCCGGAGGGCCGACGCCTTCCTCAACCTCAACGAGCTGGAGTTCTCCGAGACGAACCAGTCTGCCCTTCGGGCCCTCGGATTCAGGTCGAAGGACTATGGCTGCGGCGCCGTCGGGAGCGATCTTGCCGCCGAGGAGTTCAGAGTCGAGGGGCTGCGGGTTCACTTCTGCTCCTCGGCCTTCAAGGACGCGGTCCAGCTCCGAGAAAGGCTGAAGCGGCGGGCGGCGAGGACGGCCCGATCCTTCGACCTCCCGACCGAGGACGGGACCCTGATCTATGGCGTCATCGAGGCCGTCGATCGGGCTGGGGCCGGAGCCGTCGGCCTCGCCTCCGCCGCCGAGCGGCTGAAGGGCCTCGGGGTGCCGGGGGAGATGTACGCCCTCGCCGAGGGGAGGATCGAGATCGCCGGATGGATCCTGGAGGATATCGTCTCCGACCTGGAGGGAACGGGGTGCGACCTCGCCTTGGAGGAGAGGTATCCGATGGAGGGCGGGCCGGTGATGGAGAGAATACCTTTATAAGTCCAAAGCTGTAAATGTAGAGGCGGTGAGCTTACAGGATGGAGGCTAGCGTTCGAAAGCATGAAGATCAGATCCGTGAGCGTCTGAGGAACTATCTGAAGCGCGACGGGATGGGCATCCGGAAGGCTGTCCTGAAGCTGTTCTTGCATGACAGGTCTTTCACCACTGAGGAGGTCTACACCTATCTCGACCGGGAGGGGTTCGAGGTGAGCTATCGGGGCGTATCGGCAATGGTCGGCCTCATGAACACCAGGCTCGGGATCCTCAGCATCGACGTCTCGGGAGACCACAACGTATACTCTCTCAAGCCCGACCACAAGATGATCGTAAGCGCTGTCCTCGATAGCTATTGATCTTTCAGTTGGGGGGCTCCCCCCGCTTCATCCTAGCCAGATATTTTTTGAGGGTGATGTCGGCGAAGAGGTTGATCCCCCGGAGGGCCAGGTGCTGGCCCAACCCCGCCGTCATCCTCTCGCTGTAATAGCTGTGAAGCGTCTTCAGGTGGCGGAGGTTGTATTCGAGACACGTCCCCACCAGCTCCCAGTGCTCTGGGATCGCCCGGTCTCTCCCAAAGCCCCTCGCCTTTCCCAGGCGGGTCTCGCCGATGGGGGTGAAGAAGAGGGGGAGGATCAGGCCGACGCTCCCCTTCAGCGACTCCACCAGCTCAGTCGTAAGAACCACGTCCGACGCCGTCTCTCCCGGAAGCCCCAGGACGAGGCTTGCCACCGGAAGCCAGGATTGGTCGTCGAAGAGTGCGTAGCACTCCCTCACCATCTCAGGCCAGGCCTCCAGGGGGGCAGGATGCGTCTTCTTCTTCATGTGCTTTGCGAGGAGGTCGGGGCTTGCCGTCTCGATCCCGATCCAGGCCGACATGTACCTCTGATCGGTCCCGACCCCCACGATCTCGGAGATCTCAGCCAGCAGATCCTGGCTGTGATAGACCGAGGCGAGGCTGACGTGGGAGACGTCGACGGTCCGAGGGCCGATCCCCTTAACCTGCCGGAATAGGTCGAGGAGGCGATCCCCGTCGGGGTCCGTGCCGACGGAGCCGTACATGAAGGCGTCCTCGGAGTGGAGGATCAGGTCCCCCTGCCCCGCCTCAAGGTTGACCAAGGCGTCTTCGAGGATCTTGGAGACGGGCCGGTGGCGGGGCCTGCGCATCGTGGGCGAGCAGAAGGAGCAGCCCCGCCAGCAGCCCCTCCCGATCTCGACGATCCCCCCGACGGTGGCTCCCCGGTTGATGGGGATCTCGCCGCCGGGGACTGCCTCCCCCTCCACCTCTTTTGGAACCTCCTCGCCGGCGATGATCTTTCTGCAGATCGATGGGAAGGTCCTCTCTCCCTCGCCGAGGTAGATGTGATCGACCCGGTCATCCTCACCTTTGAGCTCCCAGGAGCCGTTCCCTCCTATGACCACCTTTGGCCTGTGCTCTTTTATGAGGGGGTGGCCCAAAAGCTCCAGAAACTTCGTCCTGTTGTAGGGGGCTCCCCGGTTGATCATCTCCTCGATCTCCCGGATGGCGATCTTCCCCATGGGGTCGTCGTGGCCAATCCCGACGATCTCGGTATCGGGCCCTATGGCCTTATCCAGGCGGTCGGGGTGGGCCACCATCACCTCGTCCCGGGAGAAGCCCGCATCCAGGAGGGCTGCTTCCACCTTCCTCATCCCGCAGGGGGCGAGGAGGGCCGATCCGTCGGGCCCGGCCTCGACGGGCGGGCAGAAGAGCCAACGAAATATCCTCTCAGAGATCATCGATGCTGGAAGGATCGCCGCAAAGCCGAGCATCACTCCTCCGTTGTAGTTGCTCATCATGGTGGCGTCGCTGGTGAGGACTATCCTTTTGCCTGACATCTTCATCCCCCATTCTCGTGATCCCAGATAACGGTGTTGAGCCCGGAAACCCCACAAGCCTTTAATACCTCCCGCCTTCAGAGTGTTGGTTTGTGCAGGAGAAATCGTTGTCGGAGATCAACGAACGCATCCGGGACGGCAGCGTTCGGGTGGTCACTGCGGAGGAGATGCCGGACCTGGTGGACGAGCTCGGCACCGACGGTGCGGTCCGCGAGGTGGACGTCGTCACCACCGGCACCTTCGGAGCCATGTGCTCTTCCGGTCTCTTTCTCAACACCGGCCACAGCGATCCGCCGATAAAGATCTCCAGAGCTTGGCTGAACAACGTGGAGGCCTACGGCGGGGTAGCCGCCGTCGACCTATTTTTGGGAGCCACCCAGCCGTCCGAGGACCGGGGAGACGAGTACGGCGGAGCCCACGTCATGGAGGACCTGGTCAGCGGGAGGGAGGTGGAGCTCCGGGCCCAGGGCGCGGTCACCGACTGCTATCCCCGCTCCGACCTGGAGACGACCCTCCGCCTCGGGGACTTCAACCAGGCGATCATGGTCAACCCGAGGAACTCTTACCAGAGGTATGCGGCGGCCACCAACTCCACCGATAGGACCCTTCATACTTACATGGGGACCCTCCTTCCCCGCTACGGGAACATAAGCTACAGCGGAGCCGGATCACTCTCGCCGATACCAAACGATCCCGACTTCGAGTACATAGGGGTCGGGACTAGGATCTTCCTCTGCGGCGGCCAGGGGCACATAATAGGTTCGGGGACCCAGCACCTCCCCCAGAGCGGGTTTGCCACCCTGATGGTGAAAGGGGACCTCAAGGAGATGAGCGCCGAATTTCTCAGGGCCGCCACCTTCCAGGACTACGGCCCCAGCCTCTACGTCGGCCTGGGGGTTCCGATACCGATCCTCAATGAACGGATCGCCAAGAATTCTGCCGTCAGGGACAGGGAGATCATCACCGAGATCGTCGATTACGGCGTCCCGAGGAGGGACCGGCCGACGGTGAGGCGGGTTAACTACGAGCAGCTCTACTCCGGGTCCGTCGAGATCGAGGGGTCTGAGGTGAGGACCTCCGCTTTATCGAGCCGCCATGTGGCGAGGAAGGTCGCTTCTGCCCTCGGCGCCTCCATCAGGAGGGGCGAGTTTTTCCTATCGGCGCCGGTGGAGCCCCTCATCGCCACGGGCCGGAACAACCCCATGAAGCAGACGAAGGAGTTTCTCCTGGTGAGGGACGTCATGAGCCCCGAGGTGGCAACAGTTCGGGAGGAGATCAGCATCCAGGAGGCGGCGGCGATGATCGTCGGCGGGCCCTTCGACCACCTCCCGGTCGTCTCGGAGGAGGGGAGGCTGATCGGGATGGTTACCGCCTGGGACGTATCCAAGGCGGTGGCCAGCGGGAAGACCTCTCACATCTCTGAGATGATGACGCGGAAGGTCTTCATAGCAAGCCCCGACGAGCCGATGGAGCTCGCGGCTCGGAAGCTTCACCACCACAAGATCTCGGCTCTTCCGGTGGTAGACAAGGACCACCGGGTCGTGGGGATGGTCACGAGCGATCACCTTAGCAGGCTCTACGGCAGGAGGGGGTCGCTTTGAAGCTGATGCTCCACGTCGCACCGGGGATCGTCCGAAGGCCGATCGTCTCCTCGGTGATCCTGGAGACGAAGGCGCTGATCAACATAGAGCGGGCGAAGGTGGACGCCGTCTCCGGGGAGATCGTCGTCGACGTCGAGCCCGAGAGGTGCAGTGAGGTGAAGGCCGCCTTCGAGGCCCGGGGGGTCAGGGTCGTCCTCCTGGAGAACCCCATCGTAAAGGACGATGAGGAATGCATCCACTGCGGTGCCTGCATATCGATCTGCCCCACCGGGACCTTCCATTTCAAGGGGTCCGAGGTGGTCGCCGACGCCGGAAAGTGCGTCCAGTGCGGAACCTGCGTCACTGCCTGCCCCCAGAGGGCGCTGAGGCTGATCCTGAAGTAGATCTCGATCCTTCGAGCCTCGGGGGTGTTGGAGACTTTCCAGGAGAGGGGGACCTCAACGAGGCGATGATGTCACGAACGATGAGGGATGAGGTGATATGGGGGTTTGGGGCTACAACCCTCGCCCTCAATACCCCCTCTCAAAGGCAGCGGTGACCTCCAGATCCCCCCTCTTTTCCGCCCTTCTGCTGACATGTTAAACGCTTCTATTCACCTTTCATCCGACATGTTTATGATTATGCTTGCATTTATGCCGCACCATGAACCGCAAAGCTTTATCCCTTTTAGTCGGATTGATCTTGGTGGCGGGCCTGGTCGTCTCGGGGTCCGCCGCCGATGGGTCGCTCCTAGTTTATTGTGGCGCGGGAATGAGTGAGCCGATGGAGGAGATCGCGGACCTCTTCGAGGAGAGGGAGGGGGTTGAGGTCCAGTACACCTTCGGCGGATCGGCCCAGCTCCTCTCTCAGATCGAGCTGTACCAGACCGGCGACCTCTACATGCCGGGTGCACGATCTGACATCGAGTCGGCGATAGAGAAGGGCTTCGTCGACGAAACCAGAGACGTCGTATACCACGTCCCCTGCATCGTCACCCCGAAAGGTAACCCTGCAGGGATCGATTCCCTGGAGTGCCTGGCCGAGCCGGGCGTGAGGGTCGCCCTCGGCGATCCGACGGGTCCCGCCATAGGAAAGGTCTCGAAGAAGATTCTGGAGAGCCTCGGCATCTGGGATGAGGTCGGAGAGAACGTAGTCGCCTTCTCTGGAACTGTAAACGAGCTTCTCGTCTACGTCTCTCTGGGGCAGGCCGACGCCGCCATAGTATGGGAAGACCTCTTCAACCCCGATGAGATGGAGATGGTCGAGATACCTCGGGAGAAGAACGAGATCAAGGTCGTTTCGATCGGAACTCTGATCTTCTCCGAGGATAAGGAGGTCGCCGAGAGGTTCATGAACTTCGTCGTCTCGGAAGAGGGGAAGGAGGTCTTTGTTGATCACGGGTTCGTCGCTTATCCAGATCCGAAGTATGAGGGATGATCCTCATGGGGAAGGGGGCAGAGGAAGCTGACCGTCCTTGAACGGCTCTGGCTGAAGGCCGCCACCATCGGAACGGGCCTCTTCCTGGCGGCCTTCATATCCGTAGTCCTCTTCATGGTGCTGACCCGCTCGCCTCCCGAGACCCTCCTCGCTTCTCTCAGCTCCAAGGAGATCCAGTTCGCCATCGTCCTGAGCCTTAAGACGTCGGTCGCCTCGACGATCCTCTGCCTTTTGGTCGCAGTCCCGGCGGCTTACGCCCTTGCTCGCTACGACTTTCCGGGAAAGAGCGTCGCAAACACCCTTCTCGACATGCCCCTCGCCCTCCCGCCGCTGGTGGCGGGGGTCGGCCTCCTCCTCTTCTTCGGGACCAGCCTTCCGGGAAGGGAGCTCGCCGATGCGGGGCTCGTCTTCGTATTCACCCCCCTCGGGATCGTGGCCGCCCAGTTCTTCGTCAACGTCCCCTTCATGGTGAGGGTGATGAGGTCGACCTTCGAGGGGATCAGCCCGCGCTACGAATACGTAGCCAAGACCCTGGGGTGCACCGAAGGCCAGGCCCTCTGGAGGGTGACCCTGCCGATGGCCTCAAACGGTCTCGTTGCGGGGTCTGTGATCACCTGGTCGAAGGCGATAGGCGAGTTCGGAGCCGTCCTGATGATGGCAGGAGCTACGAGGATGAGGACCGAGACCCTGCCCACCTCTCTGTTTCTGAACATGTCCTGTGGAAAGCTCGACGAGGCGATCTCGGTGGCGACCATCCTAATACTGATATCGGTGATCAGCCTCTACGTATTCGAACGGCGGGTTGGAGGTCTTCGCCTTTAGAAGGGGGCAAAAGATGCTGAGGATGGAAAAGGTCTCTAAAAATCTAGGCGACTTCGTCCTGAGGGACGTCTCCCTGGAGGTGGGAGACGGCGAGTATCTCGTCATCATCGGCCCTACCGGCTCCGGAAAGACGATCCTCATGGAGACGGTGGCGGGAATCTACAACCCCGACGAGGGGAGGATCTTCCTCGACGGACGGGATATCACAGGGGAGGCGCCTCGGAACCGAAAGGTCTGCATGGTCTATCAGGATTACATGCTCTTCCCTCACCTTTCGGTGGAGGAGAACATCGCCTTCGGCCTGAAATCGAGGAGGGTATCCGTCGGCGAGGTCGAGGAGAAGGTGGCCGAGGTCTCGGACCTTTTGGGGATATCTCACCTTCATCCCCGGCGGCCAGGGACGTTGAGCGGAGGTGAAAAGCAGAGGGTTGCGATCGCCAGGGCGATCGTCATGGAGCCCTCAGTGATGCTCCTCGACGAGCCCCTCAGCGCCCTCGACGGCCTGACGAGGGAGAGGCTTCGGCGAGAGCTGAAGAGGATTCACCAGGTCTACGGGACGACGATAATACATGTCACCCACAACTTTGAGGAGGTCTTCTCCCTGGCAGACAAGGTGGCGGTGATGAACAAGGGAGAGATCGTTCAGGTGGGAACCCCGGAGGAGATATTCAGAAGGCCCAAATGCGAGATGATCGCAAGCTTCGTCGGAGTCGAGAACATCTTTCGGGGAGTCGCATCAAAAAGTCGAGGCATGACGGAGATAGTGGTGGACGGCTTGAAGATAGTCGCGACGGCAGAAGGGGGCGGCGACGGCGAAGGAAACGATGGCGAGAGAAGTGATAAGTTAAACGGCTGGGAGGGCCGAGAGGTCTTCGCATCGGTCCGGCCCGAGGAGATCCTGATATCCAAGGTGCCGCTCAAATCGAGCGCCAGGAACTCCTTCTCCGGAAGGGTCGAGGAGATCGCCAACGGCGGGATGATGGTCAAGGTCTGGGTGGACGTGGGGATCTCCTTCATGACGATGCTGACCCGGCTTGGATACGAGGAGATGGACCTGAAGGTGGGAGATCCCGTCTATCTGACCTTCAAGGCGACGGCGGTTCACGTCTTTTGAGGGGTCGGGGCCGAAGGCCCGCAAAGCCCGCACGGACGGCGCGGGGATGCGGGGCGGCTGCGGTCGAGGGGGCGAGGGACACCCTCAGGCGGGGACGGAGGGCGGCGAAAAAAAGGCATAGGCGGCTAAAAAAAATTGGATAATTTCAGGAAGTTTCCTCTTCGGGCTCTTTTAAAATCAGCTCGATCTGTTGCTTCAGCACTGGCACGTCGTCCTCGACGACGGACCAGATCAGATCAGTATCCACCTCGAAGTAGCGGTGGACCAAAATGTGGCGCATCCCCACGATCTGCTGCCATGGCATCTCGTCATGCCCGTCTTTCAGTTCATCCGAGATTGCACGAGCAGCCTCTCCGATGACCTGAAGGTGATGAATAATCCAGTTCTGGATCAGCTCATCGTCTTCAAAGGCCTCGCGCCCTTTCGAGGCGTACCTCTCGATCCGCTCTATCGCCTCGGCGATGTCCAAAAGCCGTCTCCTATCGTCCCTCATAGCGCCACGGCTTCTTTTAAAACCTGGTCTCGGATCCGCTTTCGAAGCCCTCTCTCGGTCACGACGTCCACGGGGCAGCCCAAAAGGTCTCGAAGGTCCATCAGAAGGCCGCCAAGGTCGAGGAGGCTCCGACCAGGTTCCATGTCGACGAGGAAGTCGAAGTCGCTTGCTTCGTCCGCCTCGCCCCTAGCCACCGATCCGAAGATCCTGACGTTGTAAGCCCCGTGTTCGGCTGCCTTTTGGAGGATCTCGGTCCTCTTCTCCCTGAGGAGGTCGCTTTTGTCCATGGCCAAACCACCCGATCTATAATTATACAACACATCTTTTGGTATGTCCACCTTTCGGCCTCGAAAGATCGCCGCTGAAATGGTCTCATATCGATAGTGAGGTCAATCGACCCAGGCGGCGCGGGGATGCGAGGCGGTTGCGTCGAGGGGGCGCGAGACCTCCACCGGGCGAGAGAGGCGGGCGGCGAAAAACAGACGATGGCGAGAAGGGCGGCGGCAACGTCACGAAGCGGGGGGGGGGGGGAGGTAGCCAGGGAAAGGAGCGCTGTTAAGCTAAACTACTTATAGTTATATCGTTTTCAGTAGTATTGGGAGATTTATATGCCAATAGTAATGGTTGATGAAGATACGGGAAAAGAGAAAGTAATCACAGATAAAGATGTAAAAATCGAAAAACATCCTGATTATATAGAGTCATACGTTGTAGGTACTCAAGGAGGACCATTTGGGCCATATGATTTTAGAATGTCTTTTTATGATATAAAACCTGAAAAAGATGAAGATGGAAAAGTCTATGAAAAGCGCATTCTGAAGTCAACAGTCGTAATGTCATATGCCTCGGCAAAACAACTAAGTATTTGGCTTCAAAAACATTTAAGAGATTACGAAGAAATAGCAGGTCACGAGATCTACGTTGGAGAGAAAAAATTAAGTGCAGAGTCTGAAACAGATCGAGCATGATTGAAATTGAGCAAACAAAAGATTCTTCAGGTACCACCCACCAAAAGCTTAAACTTACTGAGGATGATGCAGCCCGTTTCGATGTTACTAAATTTATCTCACCTGTAACAGACACCGAGATAGATGTTGAAAATTTGCTTTCGGTCGGATCGATTCAGGATGAATTCTATGTGAAATTGATAGAAGAGATTAATGCTCTTTACAATTATAAATTTCCTACATCTCTATATATATTGATGCGAAAATTATTGGAGAATTTACTTATTGAGATTTTACGTAAAAAATACGGCACTTTGGAATTAGAATTATATTATAACACAAGCAAAGGTAGGTTTAACGATTTCTCTGTATTACTGGATAATTTTGAGTCAAAATTAGATGATTTCAAAATAATAACATCCAGTCTAGATGCAGATACAATAGTAAAAATGCGGAAATATAAAGAGAGAGGAAATAAAGCTGCTCATTCTATTGATACGAACATTACCATAGATAAGATCCGTAGTGAGAAAGATGATATAGATTTTATAGTAAACCTTTTAATAAGACTATTGCAAAATATCACTTAATGTTTAACTATTGAATCTTAGATATTTATTTACCCTCTGGGCGTCTGACTGCTTGCATCAGAGTGATCGTAGCCATCCGACAAGCGGCAACTCATGCTAAAAAAACGAAATATCTCTATCACGTATTATCTTAAAACCTCACCCCGTCGTCGGGCATAGTATGCTGAGAACCTTGCACAGGTCCTCGTCCAGGGCCTTAAGATCCTTCCGGATCTTCTCGGACTTCATCATGTCGCAGAGGTAGTTGAGCCGGCTGATGACGTCATCGATCCCGGACTCCGCCTCCTCCCGCCCCTGCCGGACGGTGGAGTAGTACGCCTCGGCGTGGTCGCAGCTCACCTCGATCCCGAAGAAGTCGTAGTCGAAGAGCCCCTTGTACTCGAGGATGATCGGCTTGTAGATCGACCGCATCCGGGGGATGTAGAAGTCCTCCAGCATCTTTCGGAGGAGCTTGTTCTCGACGTATCCGATGTCGATTCTGAGGTACCCCTTCCCGTGGATGTACCGGGAGTAGAAGGCGTTGTACCGCAGGGTTGAGGTGAGGTCCGTCCTCATCTTCAGCCGGAACTCCCACTCCTCCCCGAACTCGACGACCCCCTCCTGGCTGAGGATGTGCCTTGCCTCGATGATCTGGCCGTTGTAGAACCTGACGATCACCTGGTCGACGCCCGGCCGCTCCTCCTTGATCAGGACGTCCTCCACGCCCCAGCCGAAGACCTCCGTCGCCGCCTCCTTCGTCGACCCCAGGCTGTTGAAGCGTCGGAGCATATCCAGCAGGTCGCCCATCTTCTCCATCGGCCTTTTGGTGGTCTGCGGCCCTGATAAAGATTTTGTCGGACCAGCACAGCCTCTCCTCTCCAGTTGATGGAGTCATCAGATCGGAAGGGAGAGCCGATCTCCAATGGCATATCTTTAATATCTCCACCGACCAGCTCTCCTCGGTGCTAAAGAATGATCGAGATAACCGATGCTGCGGCGGAGAAGCTCCTGGCAAGCCAGGTGGAGGGGAAAGTCGTCAAGCTCTTCAAGACGAGCAACCCCGGCGACCTGCCGAGGTTCGCCCTGGGGCTCGGCCCCTTCAACGATAAGGACCTGGTCTTTGAGAGCAACGACGTCCAGGTCTACATGAACCCGAGCGAGTTCGAGGAGCTCCGGGTCGCCGTCATCGACTACGTCGACGACTCCCGGGGTCGAGGCTTCGTCGTCATCAAGGGTCAGAATGAGGCCTGCGGCCTGATGAGCTGCGAGGAGTGCGGCCAGGACTCCTGCAACGAGTGAGGTGGCCGGACGCGAGAGGTGATCGAATAAGCGGGATCGAGAGGCAGGCGAGATCGAGGGACGGGTTCGGCCGGAGATGCTCAGAGAATAATCATGAGCAGAACGGCCGCCCCGGCCACGGTGAGGCCGATAGCCGTCGCCAAAAGCCTCAGGGCGGGGTTTATATCTTCTGTCGATGGTTCCCTACCCCCCTCCCCGACGACGTAGACTCCCGGCTTCTCCAGCCTGATCCCCAAGGCCCCCGCTGCCGCCGCCATCGGCCAGCCGGAGTTGGGGCTCGGGGTCGCACCGTGGTCTCGGAGGGCGACCCTCACCGCCTCCCCCGCCCGGGAGGGGTTGGCCAGGGCGATGATCAGGAGGCTCAGCCTCGCCGGGGCCCAGTTGGCGATGTCGTCGAGCCTCGCCGAGGCCCATCCCAGGTCCTTCAGCTCCTCGGTTCTGTACCCGAGCATGCTGTCCAGGGTGTTCGTCGCCTTGAAGGCGAGGGCCGCCTCCACCCCCAGGCCGAGGGGAGAGAAGAGGAGGTAATAGAAGAGGGGCGATACGATGGCGTCGACGTAGTTCTCGGAGAGGGACTCGATCACTGCTGATGTAGCCTGGGTCCGAGTCAGCTTCTCGGGGTTGCGGCTCACCAGGGCGGGAAGAAGCTTTTTCGCCTCCTCAAGGTCCTCCTCCACCAGCCTTCCGATCTCCCTGGAGGTCTCGAGGAGAGATCTAATCGCGATCGTCGACTTGAGGAGGTACGCCGAGATGAGGACCCCGAGGCCGAAGTGGCGGATGTGGTCTGCGACTCCGATCAGAAGGTGGCCGATCACCGCCGACGAGAGGATGAGGACTAGGGCGATGGCGACCCCCCAGCCTCTCGTCGGCCCGGCCCTGCTTCTCAGGCCTCCGATCAGCCTCCCCATCAGGACCACCGGATGGACCCTCGCCGGCGGCTCCCCGAAGATCAGGTCGATGCCGACCGCCAGGAGGAGGATGGCCAGAGGCTCGGGGATCGAAAGGGCAAAGGAGACGATATGGTGGATCATATCCGTCTCGCCCTCGTTTTCTCTTTCGTCGGGATCCCAGCCCTCTGGCGGTTCATAGCCTCTTCTCCAAAATTGTCCAGATCTCTTCCAGGTCCTCGCCCCGGATCAGCTTCTTTATCACCATAGCCGCCACATCGGGGTCGTGGAGGAGGCGGCAATCCTCGCAGGACCACTCGCCGTCTGTGACCCTGCCTCCAGTCCTCTCGTCGCCGCAAGGGTAGAAGGGGCAGAAGCAGAAGGTGCAGTCCTGGCCGGAAAAGTGGCAAGGGTAACGATCACAGCTCACCCTCTCCATCCCAGCACCTTCTCGAGAGCTCCGATCATCCTCTCGTTCTCCTCCCTCCTCCTGACGGCCACCCTGACGTAATCCTCCCCGAGGCCGAAGGATCTGCAGTCCCGGACGAGGACCCTCTCCCGTTCCATCTCGCGGACGAGCTCCGAGGAACGGATGCCGGCTCCGACCACACCCACCAGGATGAAGTTGACGGAGCTCTCGATCGGATCAAGGCCGAGCCGTTTCAGCTCACGAGTGAGCCATCTGATCTCCTCTTTTATCACCCGCCTGCTCTCGACGAGGTGGCCCTCCTGGGCGAGGAGGTGGGTCCCGGCCGCCGAGGCGAGGGAGCTGATGCTCCAGGGGAGGCGGGTCCTGTTCATCACCTCTGCCAGCTCGTCTCCTGCGACTCCGAAGCCGAGCCTTATGCCAGGAACCCCGAAGGACTTGGTGAGGGACCTGACTACGAAGAGATGCTCCATCTCCGGCGCCATGGCCGCCACGCTCTGGTCGGGGTCTGAGAGCTCGATGAATGCCTCGTCGACGAAGAGGAAGGTCTCAGCCCTCTCGCACCTCTCCGCCAGTTCTGCGACCTCGGACCTGGGGAGGAGGATCCCCGTGGGGTTGTTGGGGTTGCAGATGAAGGCCGCCTTCGCCCCCCCGAGGAGGGCATCGTCCAGAAAATCCTTCGGACTTTTTGGCTCTCGGATCCCCTGCGGGACGTGGACGACCTCAGCCCCAAAGAGGCGGGACTGGGCCTCGTACTCACCGAAGGTGGGGGTCGGTATCAAGACTCTCTCTCCCTCTTCGATCAGGGCCTCGGCGAAGAGCCTCATCAGCTCTGAGGATCCGTTTCCTGGAACGACGTTCTCCGGGTCTACCCCCACAAACCTCGCACAAGACCTCCGGTATGCGACGTAATCGTTGTCGGGATAATGGCCTATCTTCTTCATCTCCCGGAGGATCAGGTCCTCTAGGGGCGGGTGGCCGAGGGGGTTTATATTGGCGCTGTAGTCCAGGAGGTCCTCCTGCGCGAGGCTTCTCTTGGCGGCTTCCGCCCGTATCCGTCCGCCGTGGTGGCAGGCCTCGGCCTCCGCGAAGCTTTCTCTTATATGCATCATGAACCTCCTCCCTCTCCTGTCTTTTTCCATTTCAACCTGGCGGACTGATCTCAATCTGGATGGATTTTCATCAATTAAAATGGATATCCTCTCATCAAAACATAATCGTTAATTTTTAGCATTAAATTACCGTCACGATTTCACAAACTTAAATGTATATGTGTTCTAATCAATAAACTAAACAATAATATCTGCATTATACTAGTAGGCAATCCGAAAGGGTTTTATCTTCTACATGCGACTACCGAGCAAACCAGAGTACAGAAGGAGGTCAAGCATGGATAAGATGGAAGGCAGTTTTGCCGTTGAGGACATGCAGAATGTCCAGATTAACATCGGCGCGGTAGTGAAGGAGGTGGAGGAGTGGGACCAGCCCATGGGCCCGTTCCCCTATCCGAGCATCGCCACGCTGAGAGACTGGGACTTCAAGCTGATAAACAGGTACAAAGTCTTCTACTCCCCGATCTGCGATCGGTGCACCCTCTGTACCTACGGTCCCTGCGACCTGACCGGGAACAAGAGGGGAGCCTGCGGCATAGACCAGGCCGCCCAGCAGGGGAGGATCGTCCTCCTCGCGGTCCTCATGGGCTGCACAGCTCACTGCGCTCACGGCCGACACCTCTACCACTGGTGCCTGGACAAGTTCGGAGACCTCCCCTTCAAGATGGGCGACGAGATCCTGGTGGATGCGCCACTCACCAGGACGATAGCCGGGATCAAGCCCAAGACCCTCAAGGACTTCGGCCCGGTCCTGAACTACGTCGAGGAGCAGGTATCCCAGCTGCTGGCATGCACCCACACCGGCCAGGAGGGGAGCTACCTCGACTTCGAGTCTAAGGCCCTCCACGCCGGGATGCTCGACTCCCTCGGCAAAGAGGTCTCGGATCTGATCCAGATCGTCGCCTACGACATGCCTCGGGGCGACGAGGACGCTCCCCTGGTCGAGTGCGGGATGGGGACCCTCGACAAGAACAAGGCGATCCTTATCACTTACGGCCACAACCTGGCGGGCTCCGCCGAGGCGATGTTCTACACCGAGGACAACAAGCTCTGGGACAAGGTCGACATCGGCGGCGTCTGCTGCACCGCCATCGACAACACCAGGATCTGCGAGGGTATCGGCCACCCTGACCAGGAGTTCAACGACAAGTACAGGATGGTCGGTACGAAGGCCAAGATCGCCGGCGCCATCGGCTGGTGGAGGAAGATGGTCCGGGGCGACTGCATGGACTGCATCATGGTCGACGAGCAGTGCGTCTGGACCGACGCCATCGTCGATGCCGAGAAGTACAAGATTCCCTTGATCGCCACCAACGAGAAGATCATGCTCGGCCTCCCCGACAGGACGAACGATCCCGTCGACGAGATCGTCGACGACCTCGTCAACTTCAGGATGCCTGGCGTCGTCGTCCTCGATCCGGTCAAGGCCGGAGAGGTGGGGGTCAAGACGGCGATCGCCGTCAAGCCTAAGCGAGCGGCCATAAGAGAGGCAGACCCCTTCTTATCTGAGGAGGAGTTCAAGAAGTACGCTGAGTCCTGTACCTACTGCCACTCCTGCCAGTTCGTCTGTCCCCCCCACATCAAGATCGGCGACGTCGTCCAGGCGGCAGCCAAAGGGAACTACGAGCCCCTCAGCTCGACCTACGAGATCTGCGTCGGCTGCCGGAGGTGCGAGCAGGTCTGTCCCCAGGATATACCGATCCTCAGCCTCTACGCCTACGCCAACAAGGATTACATCCGAAACCAGAAGTTCAAGATGAGGGCCGGCAGAGGTCCCGTCAAGGACACGGAGATCCGCCGGGTCGGAGCACCTCTGGTCCTCGGGACGATCCCCGGGGTCATCGCCATCATCGGGTGTGGCAACTACCCGAACGGCACGAAGGAGTGCTACGACATCGCCCGGGAGTTCGTTGACAGAGGCTTCATCGTGGCGGCCACCGGCTGCATGGCGATGGACATGTCCCTTTATACTGACGAGGATGGCAAGACGATCTGGGAGCAGTTCCCCGGCGGCTTCGACGGCAGAAACATCTGCAACATAGGTAGCTGCGTCGCCAACGC
>Ga0209613_1000179_pt1 | contig 82075 bp, 68 predicted proteins | sample BioC13SIPDNA_2_FD_185747 | JGI IMG/M metagenome (GOLD analysis project Ga0209613, IMG submission 185747) | Anaerobic biogas reactor microbial communites from Washington, USA - Biogas_R2_A C13 SIP DNA (SPAdes) (version 2) | ecosystem: Engineered > Bioreactor > Anaerobic > Unclassified | place...
CCGACAACCACGAGTCGGCCGGATCCGCGCTTGCCTGGTTGCGCGACCTCGGCCTCGGCGCCACGTTCACGGATCTGACGCGGATGGCGGGGCGGTCGCCGGCAGGGGCCAACGGAGTGATCTTCACGCCGTGGCTGGCCGGCATGCGCTCGCCGCGTGACGACCGCTCCGCGCGTGCCGGGTGGCACAACCTCTCCCACCGCACCGAGCCCGCCGACCTGGTGCGGGCGGTGCTCGAGGGTGTGGCGCACCAGGCGGCGTGGCTGCTCGACCCGGTGCTGCGCTTCTCCCCCACCCCCTCTGAGTCCCTGCGGATCATCGGCGGCGGGGCCCGTTCGGACCTGTGGTGCCAGATCCACGCCGACGTCCTCGGCCGACCCGTGGAGCGCGTCGTGGATCCGATGACCGCGCAGCTGCGTGGGGCAGCCCTCGCCGCGGGGGTCGCCCTCGGCCGGCTCACGTGGGCGGACCTGGGATCCCTCGTCGAGGTCGACCGGACCTTCCTCCCCGACCCACGCCGGCACACCCACTATGCGGCCGTCACGGCTGAGCTGCCCCGGATCCACTCCGGCCTCAAGGGCGTCGCCGCCCGCCTCGTCCAGACCTGAGCCCGGCCTCCGAACGCGACGGAGCCCGCCAGGTCGTGGACCTGGCGGGCTCCGTCGTGATCGATCCGTCCGGATCAGCTCCGTGTGGATCAGGCGATCAGTTGCCGGTGAGCTTCTCGCGCAGCGCGGCGAGTGCCTCGTCGGAGGCAAGGGTGCCGCCGGTCGGGGCCGGTGCCGGGGATGCGCTGCTCGAGCCGGAGGACGAGGAGTCCGAGGAGTAGGACGTCGCGGTGCCGGCCGCAGCCGCAGCAGCAGCGTCGTCGGCCGCAGCCTGCTCGACCTGAGCCTTGTGCGCCTCCCAGCGGGCGTGCGCCTCGGCGTACTCCTTCTCCCACTTCTCCCGCTGCGCCTCGTAGCCCTCGAGCCACTCGTTGGTCTCGGGGTCGAAGCCCTCGGGGTACTTGTAGTTCCCCTGCTCGTCGTACTCCGCCGCCATGCCGTACAGGGTCGGGTCGAACTCGCTGACCGCGACGCTGCCGTCGTTGGCCTGCTTGAGCGAGAGCGAGATCCGACGACGGTCGAGGTCGATGTCGATGACCTTGACGAAGATCTCGGCGCCGACGGCGACGACCTGCTCCGGGAGCTCGACGTGACGCTCAGCCAGCTCGGAGATGTGGACGAGACCCTCGATGCCGTCCTCGACTCGGACGAAGGCACCGAACGGCACCAGCTTGGTGACCTTGCCCGGCACGACCTGACCGATCGCGTGGGTGCGGGCGAAGTGCTGCCACGGGTCCTCCTGGGTCGCCTTCAACGACAGGGAGACGCGCTCGCGGTCCATGTCGACATCGAGCACCTCGACGGTGACCTCGTCGCCGACCTCGACGACCTCGGACGGGTGGTCGATGTGCTTCCAGGACAGCTCGGAGACGTGGACCAGACCGTCGACCCCACCGAGGTCGACGAACGCACCGAAGTTGACGATGCTGCTGACGACACCGGTGCGGACCTGGCCCTTCTGGAGCTCGCGCAGGAAGGTGGTCCGGACCTCGGACTGGGTCTGCTCGAGCCACGCACGGCGGGACAGGACGACGTTGTTGCGGTTCTTGTCCAGCTCGATGATCTTGGCCTCGATCTCCTTGCCGACATACGGCTGGAGGTCGCGCACACGACGCATCTCGACGAGGGACGCAGGAAGGAAGCCCCGCAGGCCGATGTCGAGGATGAGACCACCCTTGACGACCTCGATGACGGTGCCGGTGACGACGCCGTCCTCCTCCTTGATCTTCTCGATCGTGCCCCAGGCCCGCTCGTACTGAGCGCGCTTCTTGGACAGGATCAGTCGACCTTCCTTGTCCTCCTTCTGGAGCACCAGGGCCTCGACCTCGTCACCGACGGACACCACCTCGGAGGGGTCGACGTCGTGCTTGATCGAGAGCTCACGCGAGGGGATGACGCCCTCGGTCTTGTAGCCGATGTCGAGCAGGACCTCGTCCCGGTCGACCTTAACGATGCGGCCCTCAACGATGTCGCCATCGTTGAAGTCCTTCATGGTTGCCTCGATGGCGGCCAGGAGGTCGTCGTGCGAGCCGATGTCGTTGACGGCCACCTGGGTTGCGGTCTTCTCGACCGTGCTGGTGCTCATGTAGTAGGAACTCCGTAGGGACTGTTTGTCTAGAAGGGACAGCTGAATCTAGAGAAATGGATAGGGTCGTTCTGCGGTCGGTATGCGCGGCTCACTCCAACCACGGCATCAAACCGGCAGCAGGCACAAGCGTGTGCACACAAACGTGCTCTGACATCGTATCGACGCCGTCATGCCCGGTCAAAGCGATCGGCACCCTGCATGCCGGTCACCCAGCAGGGACGAGTGAACAGCGCACCTCGGCAGACGGACACCCGAGACCAGACGGACCCCCGTGCAGCAGACCCTGACCCCGTACCACAACGTGACAATAGGAACGTTCTGGTACGCCCCCATCCGTACCACAACGTGACAATAGGAACGTTCTGGTACGGCCACCCACCCCGGCCGAGCTGAACGGCCGAGTTGGCCGCGAGGGAGCACCGCGAGTGATGACGAGGGAGTATGCGTGAGCCGCGTCGAGCGTAGAGGCAGCCCCGTCGGTGAGACCGCGTCGGCGAACCGGGGGTGGTGGGACAGCGAGGCTGCCGAGTACTACGCCGAGCACGGCTCGTTCCTCGGAGATGCCGAGTTCGTCTGGGGCCCGGAGGGCTGGACCGAGGCCGAGCTGGGCATCCTGGAGGCTCGACCCGCGCATACCGTCCTCGAGGTCGGCGCCGGAGGGGGTCAGTGCTCGCGGTGGTTGGCCCGGACGGTGGGCTGCCGCGTCATCGCCACGGATCTCTCCGCCGGCATGCTGGCCACCGCCCGGGAGATCGACGCACGGCAGGGGGTCGAGACCCCGCTCGTGCAGTGCGATGCCCTCATGCTGCCATTCCCCAACGCCACCTTCGACCGGGTCTTCACGGCATACGGCGCTGTTCCGTTCATCTCCGACTCCGCGGGACTCATGCGTGAGCTGGCCAGGGTGACCCGACCCGGCGGACGGGTCGCGTTCTCCACCTCCCACCCGTGGCGGTGGGCGTTCCCCGACGATCCGAGCGAGCACGGCCTGCGGGTCCGGCAGTCCTACTTCGACACCACGCCGTACGTGGAGACCGACGATGCGGGTCGCGCCACCTACGTCGAGCACCACCGCACCCTCGAGCAGCGGGTGGCGGAGGTCGTCGCTGCCGGACTCGTCATCGAGCAGCTCCGGGAGCTTCCGTGGAAGTCAACGAATGAGGCCACCTGGGGCGGCTGGTCGCCGCTCCGAGGTGGCCTCATTCCGGGAACGATGCTGCTGGTCGCCAGTCGCGCCGGCTAGTCGGGTCCCTAGCAATCCGGGAGGAGTCGAGCCGTACCTGACGAGAGAGCGACGGTCTAGAGCTCGCCGGCCTCCCGCCGCGCCGCCCGGGTGTCCGGCTGGCCGGCTCCCGCCTCGTCGAAGAACTGCTCGGTGCGATCCGAGTACTGGTCGTCATAGGTCTGCTCTGCCTCGTCCGCGTACTCGTCATCGGCGTCGGTGCGGCCACCGGCGAGGAGCAGGAACGCTCCGAGCCCGAGCAGGATGAGGCCAGGGATGAGCAGGTACCACATCAGCGGGCCGTGGATGAGGCCCAGCAAGCGACCCTTGCTGCCCCACTCCTCGGCGTTGGTCTTGATGGTCTCCTCGTCGAAGCCGATGGTGCCCACGGTGAAGTCGACGGGAGCGCGACCCGCGGTGCGCAGGGTCTTCTCGACCTGCTCCTCACCCTTGATGACGACGCCGGTGTTCGGCTCGACCCAGAGGGTGCGGGTGTTCTTGTAGTGGAGGTTCGCGGTGACCATGCCGGAAGCAGGCGGGTCGAAGAGCGAACCCGGCACCTGCTGGGTGCGGATGACGGTGTTCGGGATCTGCTGCTGGAACCGGTAGGTGGTGGTCCCGAAGATCTCCTCCTCGTCCTGGAACTCGGCGGGAAGAGCCTCCTGGAGGTCCGCGTCCCACCACTCGTAGCTCTGCTTCTGCACGTTGAAGGGGAACTTGAACACCAGTCCCTCGTGCTCGGCGTCCTCGACAGCGTTGGGGTCGTCGAGGTCGCCCGTCGAGCGGAAGTCGCCACAGCAGTTCGTCGCCTCACCCGTCCGGCGGTCGATGGAGACCCCGGAGTCGCTGTAGCTGAGGTCGACCCACTCACCGTCCACCTGTGCTCGGGAGACACTGGTGCTCTGCCAGAACGCCTGGTCGTCCTCGACGCCGTACTCGTAGGCGATGCCGGGGATACCGTTCACCTCTCGGGTGTTCTGGACGGTGACGCCGGTCAGCTTCTCGATCACCCCCGCGCCGTCCTTGACGTGCGGGTAGAGAACGTTCATGTTCTCTCCCATCGAGACGGACGTGGTCCGCTGGTCCAACGGGACGATCGCGAGGCGGTCGTACATGAAGGGCTTGGCAAGCAGGCCGATTCCGACGAGCAGAGCACCCAGGACAATGGCGATGTAACCGAGCACTCGGCGCATCCTCGAACACCTTTCGGTCGACGGTGAGTCGGGAGAAGCGTACCAGCGGGTAGCCTGTCCGACGACTGTCCCAGAGGAGGAGCTCCCGAGCGTGTCCGAAACCGATGAGGACTCAAAGCGTTCAGGGCGCCTGAGAACTCGAAAGACCCTGCCTGACGAGTGGGATGCCGTTGCCGGCGCAATCATCGCCGTCTTCCTGCTCGCGACCTACTGGTTGATCGCCGGCGGTGGGCTCTATGTCGACGACATCCGAGCCCAGGCCTATGCGGCCGGCGAGCCCATCTGGCCCTTCATCGTGGAGAGCAACCAGACCCACCTGGCCCCGTCCGCGCGGGTGGTGGACTGGTTCCAGGCGACCTACGCACCACTCGAGCACACGCCTGCCGTCGTCGTGACGATGGTGATCGCTGCCGTCCTGGCCATCGCCGTGTGGATCTGTGCACGGTGGGTGATCCGGCATGAGCTTGGCGCTCTCCTCGGCCTGTTCCTCGCCCTGTTCAGCGCGACGATCGTGCCCAGTATCGCGTGGTACCGACAGGCCTTGACCGGGCTTGCGGCCTTCGCTCTCGTCCTGGTGACCGCGATCCTCGTTGTGCGGTTCGTCGACAGCGCACGGTGGTGGTGGCTTGTTCCGGTGCCGATCGTGCACGTGACTGCGCTGGGCTTCTCGGAGCGTGCACTCGTCGCACCGATTGTGATCCTGGCCGCGCTGGTCCTCCTCCACCCCGCGGGCGCCCGGCGTGCCCTGCAGTGGCGAGGAGGCATCACGATCGGACTACTGGGAATCGTGAACATCGGTTTCCTGGCGGTCTACCTGACGGGCGAGTTCGACAAGGCGGTGGGTGCTCGACCAACCGTGGGTGGGTTCGTCGCCTCGACCGCCTACTCGATCTTCCGGAACACTCTGCCGGCATTCTTGGGCGGTCCGTGGCGTTGGGGGGGTGACGGTGTCTACGGCTACGCCAGGACACCCGCCGCACTGGCGGTCGTGGCAGGCTGCGTCGGGGCGGCGCTCGTCGTCGCGGCACTACGGCTCAGCAGAGGTCGTGCTCTGCGCATCATCGTGTGCGCTCTGTCCTATGTGCTTCCGGTCTACCTCATGGTGTACGTCGGACGTGTCGCTCGCGTCTCCGACATCACCAGCGTCAGCGACCTGCGCCTGCACAGCGACGCGGCCATCGTCGTCGCCCTGTGCATGGCCGGACTGCTCGGGATGGTCGTTGGTGACACGCGGATCCGGGAGAAGGTGTCGTCCGGGGTCCCCCGTGCACTGGCCGTCACCGTGGCCAGCGTCCTTATGGTGACCACGATGACCGGGGTCTGGGTCAGCTGGGTCGGCTTCGGCGATCGTTGGCACCAGAACAGCTCGGGCGACTATGTGGAACGCCTAAGGGTGGGACTGACCCGCAACAGTGGCACCGTCCTTCCGGGCCCTGTCCCGGAGAGCATCGTCCCCTGGTGGGTTCAGCCGGACTTCAGCACGGAGCGCCTGGTCCTCCTCCTCTCCCCCACGACCGAGACGTCCCTGCTCCGCCCACCGGTCATGGCGGTCGATCTGTCCGGGGACCTGGTCGCGGCACGGTTCATCGTGCTCGACACGCTTCCGACCCCTTCTGGTTTCTGCGGGGCCCCGATCCCGGCGGGGACCGCCTCCGTCCAGATCGAGTCCCCCGAGCCCCTACCTGTACGCCGACAGCAGCTCGTGGAGGTCGGACTCTTGGTCGGGGACACGACCAGGATCGGCGTCTCCTTCGTGGATACTGCAGGAGTGGTCCACCCGGCGTCCTACTACCGACCCCCGACTCTGCACCGAGGACCGGGCCGGGTCATCGCCACCGTCCCGGTCAACGTCTCCGTGCGCGCTGTCCAGATCGAGGCACTGGACGCGAACCCGTCCGGCGTCTGCGTGACCTCCGTATCCGCCGGGGTCTCGGGGGCGACGTTATGACCCAGTCGGTCGAAGCGTCCGGGCGCCTCTCTACAGAAGACGAGAAGCCGCATCCTGTCCTGCCTCACCTGCAGGAGCTCGAGGTGTGGCGCGCACTGGCCGCATTCGCGGTGCTGCTCACCCACGCGGGCTTCATGTCCGGTGCCATCGGTCGTCATGTCCTTCCAGGGTTCCTGGCCCGTATGGACATCGGCGTTGCGGTCTTCTTCGTCCTGAGCGGGTTCCTGCTCTACCGGCCCCATGCGATCGCCGTCGCGCGGGGCGAGTCGCCACCTCGCCTCCGCCGGTATGCCATCCGGAGAGTCGCACGCATCGGACCGGCTTGGGCAGCGGTGCTGGTGGGTGTCCTCTTCCTTGTGCCTGAGACCCGCTCCGCGTCCCGTGCCCAATGGCTCGCGAACCTCGTGCACGTGCAAGCACTGCGCGTCGAGTGGGATCTGCCTGGTCTGGCCCAGTTGTGGAGCCTGTCCACGGAGGTGGCCTTCTACATCGCACTCCCGATCATCGCCTACGTCATACGTCGACTCACGCTCAACCGGTCCGCGATCACACAGCTGTCGGCAGTCGCCGGCCTGGTCGTCGTCGCATGGCTGTTCCGGTGGGCTGCTCACTCATGGCTACCGGAAACTTTCGCCTGGCACCGGACACTGCCTGCGATGCTCGACTGGTTTGCTGTCGGGATGGTCCTGGCGGTCATCATGTCCTTCCACGAGCGTTGGGCACTGGCGATCCATGTGCTGCGCCGCTCGGGGAACGCGTTTCTCCTCTCCGCGGCCTCCATCTTCTGGGTGCTCACGACGTCGCTTGCGGGTCCCTACGACCTCAGCGCCCCCAGCCTGTGGCAAGCGAGTGTGAAGCACGGCGGTTACGCCGTCGTGGCGCTCCTCCTGATCTATCCCTCCGCCCTGGGAGCACACACAGTGCTGACCGGGCTCCTCACCTCCCGCCCACTCGCCTACTTGGGCAAGATCAGCTACGCGTTCTTCCTGTGGCACATGCCTGTGATGTTCTGGGTGCGAGCCACCTTGGGCCACGAGCTGTTCACAGGGCACTTCTGGAGCACCGTGATCATCACCACGGGCGTGACCCTGGCGCTCTCAGCCCTCAGCTGGCACCTCCTCGAGCGGCCGGTCCTCGGGGTCGCCCGACGCCGCTCGTGAGCGCTGACGTGCGTCGCTGATCGCGCTGGAACCCCACACCAGGGCCACCAACGACCAGGCGATGACCTGGGAGAGCGCATCCCTGTTGGTTGCGGACGCGGACGGCCATGGGGCCACCGAGCACCAGATCAACAGAGCGAGACTCAGCGTCAGAAGGACGTATGCCACCCGACGGGGCTTGAGGGCGAGGGCAGTAAGGAGCGCAAGAACGCTCATCAGGCCTCCGACCGGCCCCGCCACGGCCAGTCCGGCGAGCAGCACCAGCGGCCCGGACACGAGGAAGGGCAACGACCCCGCGGGGGCGGCCACGCGCGTCTCCTCCCGGCCCAACCTCCTCGCTGCCCATGCCGAGTAGGCGGAGAGCCCGACCAGGAGGAGTGCAGCGACCAGACCCCCCACGAGGACCCAGCGGAAGACCGACTGAGGGGTGAACGTCAGCGACACCTCACCGGTCGTGCCCGCGGGGACCAACCATCCCTGAGCCCAGCCATCCACCGTGACCGGCTCCAGTCGCCGGCCGCCGATGGTGGCGACCCATCCGTCATTGGCGTTCTCACGGACCGCAAGGATGGCGTCCTGCGATGCCGGCTCGGAGATCGTGACCATGCGGTCACTGGCCTGCCACGAGATGACGTCCACCCCCACCGCGGCGTGCGGTGAGCGTGGGGCGCCGATCCCCGAGGCAGTCAAACGCAGACTGCGGGGTTCGAACTCCGACGAGGCGATCATTCGGGCACGCACGGTCCCAGCGGGGACGGAAATGGTCTCGCAGACCTTGAGCTCGAGCGCGTCCCCGGCAATGAGCTGACCACGGGTCCCGGAGACTGACGTGGGATACACCTGGCCGGCCACCTGGACCTGCGGGCCGAATCCACACGGGACTTCGACCGGGCTGTCGAGCGTCAGAGCGCCGTGTGACCACGCATCGCCGAGAATCGTGAGCTCACCGAGCACCATCGGCATCTGACGCGGTTGGGAAAGCGTCGCTGTCGTCTGCGAGGTGGTCTCGGTGATCGTCACAGTCAGCTCCGTCGCCATGGAGGCCGGCAGCCGGACGAGGCCGTCCTCGGGTACCGCGCGGGTGAACTCTGCCCCGGCGACGACGACTGTGACCTCCGTCGGCCGTCGCCCAGCGACATCGCTGTGCGTCGACAATTGCATACCCTGTACCAACCGTGGGGCTGGCCACTGGAGGGTGATGCTGGGCTGAGAGTCATCCGGATCGCTGGCCCAGTAGGTCCGGTCGTCTCCGTCGAGGACGAGGTGCGGGCTCACAGAGGCCCCGTCGACCCAGCGGCTCGATGCCTCCGCCCGGATGCCGTCGAGACGCTCCAGGAAGCGATCGGCGGCGTTACTCGATCGTGGGTACACCGTCCCGCTGCCGGAGAAGTCGGTGTCGTCCGGAAGGGAGAAGAGTCGGCGGAGATCAGCTGCCTCTTCCCCTTGGCGCGCGGCGCCAGGATTACACACCACGACCCCTGAGGACATCGTCGTGCACGCCGGGAGCCGATCGCCCGTGACCTCCATGACGATCTCCTCGAGCGGCACATCCACAGCAGGGATCGCGGCCCACGTCTCCGCGCGGGGTACCGACCCGACGCCGACGTCCCAGACCCGGACGGTGGGTGCGCGGTCACGCACGTCTGCGACCGTGATCCGTATGCGAGTGGTGGGACCGGAGGGAACTGCCACCGGGAAGGCATAGTGCTCAGGATCGTCCCGCTCCACCAGTGATGCAGGGGACACGGGCGTACGCGTCTCGCCTTGGTCGGTCCGGACGGTCACCGCAGCAATATCAGCCCCGTCTACTGGGTCGATGACGACGAAGATGGTGTCCGGGAGCTCGAGGGGCTCCGTCCACCGGGCCTCGACCCACTGCCCGACCGGGTCGGCACCCGAGGACTGCCAGGCGGTGTCACCGCTGGGATCGAAGGCGCTCTCGGGCCCGGCACGCAGTCGCCTCGGTTGACCCAGTCCAGGTAGAGCAAGAGACGACGATGCCGTGACTTCCTGGACACCCGACCACACCCGGGTGGTCTGGTAGGTGCTGGCTTGGTGCGGCTCCACCCACCGCGGGAGCCAGTCATGGACGTTCCGAGGGGCAACATACTCGTCATCCGCTGTCAGCAAGGGGCCGTAATTGTCGCGGACGGCCGAGAAGGTCGCTTCGCGCCTCTGCATCGTGTCCGACAGCACCCCCGCCACGGGTTGAGCCACACTCACGCTCTCCTCGTCGGAGGCCAGCACGGTCAAGCGGTCCACGACCCGGGCCGCACCTTCGGGTCCGCCGGAGAGGACTCGAAGGTCGTCCACCGGCACGAGGGTCGCAGGCGCTATCGTGCCGGGCTTGGCCAGGTCGAGGATCTCGATCGCCCGGAGCGGTCGATCCATGCCGAAGCTCGACGCGAACTCAGGGTCGCGCGATCCACCGATGAAGGGACCGAATGCTGCGGCGTGTGTCGCACCCGAGGTGACGAGAGCATGACGCACCACGGTGGGATTGACGCCGCCGGGGAAGAGGTCGGCCCTCAGCAGGACGCGGCTCACGCCGAGGCGAGCTAAGGACTCGGCCAGTTCCTCGCCGCCGAAGCCACTCATGACCCGAGCCTCGATGTCGTTGAGAATTCTGATCGCGCCCGCAGAGCCCAGCGGTACGGCGTCCCGGACGATCCACGGGGTCATGCCCACGGCCTGCATGGGCTCGTCCCGCGGATCTCCCCAGACACTTGTTGCGGGATTGCTTCCGGGAAGAACGAGCGTCCGACCCCCGTCCGCGTGGTCGGCCAACCACTGGGCACTCTCGGTCCAGTAGTCCGGAACTGCGATGTAGCGGCCGCGCTGACTGACCCCCGTGAGCGCGGGAAACGCCGTTTGCCCGATGATCGCGATGACGACGATGAGGTAGCCGAGCCGAGGCCACGGTGCGCGCCACAGCCTGGCCAGGGCATGAAGACGCGGGAGCACGTGAGCAAGTCCGCAGACGAGGGCAATCCGGATCAACGGTTCGAACTTGTGGGTGTTGCGGAGAGGCGTGAGCGGCCCGTCGAGGAGTGCCGCAACGTACCCCGCCCCTACCCCCGTGGATGCACCGACCCGGCCTGCTGTGACAAGGAGCAGACCCACGATGAGGGAGGTCCGGGCGAACGCTGCCCACGAGCGAGGGGACCGCCACAGACCCAGCAGCCCGAGAACGGCTAGGAGCATCCCGAGCGCCACAGTCGCTCTCGACGTGAGGACCCCGAAGCCGGCGATCCACAACGGACCGCGGGAGCCAGCGATGCCGGCGAGCCACTGAGTCGTGCCTCGAAGCGCCTCAGGAAGACTTGCCGCGGCGCTCGTCACCGCAGCGTTCTCGATCCAGTCGAGGAAGGGCGGGCTGTAGCGCCCTAGCAGCACCAGAGGTCCGATCCACCACAGGCTGGCGAGGATGACCGACGGCACCCACCACGCCATCAGCCTCCATCGAACGGACGATGCACGGCTGAGGATCCACAGACCTGCGGGGATGACGGCCGCGAGCGTGGCCGTCGCGTTGACCGCGCCGATGAGCAGTACGGCAACACCCGACCAGATCGCGGCCGCGCGCTCCGTGCCCTGGGCCGTTCGCACCAGCGGAACGATGACCCACGGGGCCATCGCCATCGGCCAGATCTCTGCGCTGACGGCCCCGAGGCCCATCAGCATGCGTGGCGCCAGTGCATATGCGAACGCCGCGATCACCCGGGTTGTGGAGGTGCCGATCCTCAACCTGTCGAGCAGCGCGAGGGCTCCGTGGAAACCGACCACGAGGATGAGAGCCCACCACAGGCGCTGGATCAGCCACCCTGGGAGACCGAGCACATCTCCGATCCAGAAGAACGGCCCCATGGGGAAGAGGTATCCATAGGCCTGGTTCTGCAGTTGTCCCCCCGCACCGGAGGGGTCCCACAGGACCAACGCTCGAGCAAGGAGTCCTCCTGGATTCTCGGTGAGGTCGAGCTTCGTGTCGGGGGCGATCCACCCTGGCGCCTGCACGAAGGCCAGAGCGATGAGGATCAGGGTCAGCGAGCCCAGGCGGATGCGACTGGCCCAGCGATCGATCGCGTCGGAACCCGACGTCACGAGCGGTCCCTGGAGCTGGGCACGGTCTGCTCCACCCGGTGGCACGCAATGACAGCGTTCCAGCTGACTACCTCGCGGACACCGGGGACACGGACGACCCATTGCGCCCACTGAGGGTGGTAGCGGGGCAGCATCACGAGCCCTTCGACAGCGCCGGCGTCAACCTGTCTCTTCGCCCACCGCGTCATCCTGCCTACCGAGCAGGGGTAGAGAGAGCGCCCGTAGTCGTTCTTGGGTCGCCGACCGTGCCTCTTCTCGTACCGGTCGGCTGCTCGGCGACCGCCCAGATAGTGCCACGGCGAGGTCTCGTGGCCGCCCCACGGCGAGAGCCACGGGGTCCACGAGATGTAGACGAGCCCTCCCGGACGGGTCACTCTGACCATCTCGTCGGCCATCGCCTCGGGGTCAGGAACATGCTCCAGGACGTTGCTCGACATGGTCACGTCGACCGAACCGGATGCGATCGGCAGCGCGAGCCCTGATCCGCGCAGCGAGTCTCCCCCGACGATTCCCCTCGCGGTGAGCTCACCGGCATCGGGCTCGATCCCCGCATACCTTGCGCCTGCGGAGGCGAATGCATCCGCGAAGTATCCTGGCCCTCCCCCGATGTCGAGCACACTGCAACCCTCGAGCGGGGTCCACTGACGGATCTGGCTCACCGTGTCCTGAGCGAGCTCACCGTAGAAGTGGTCCGGGTTCGTCTGTTCGACGAGGAAGGCCCGAAAGAGATGAACCGACCGGCGCAGCGTCGCGGCATGCGGCAGCGCTGTGGCGTGGGTCGGATTCATGCAACTACTCTCGGGTAACATCCAACGGACATCAAGTGAGGCACCCTCTTGCGTATCGCTTTCTTCAACTGGCGTGACTTGACCCATCCCGAAGGAGGAGGGGCCGAGCTCTACGCACAGACGGTCTGCGCCGGACTCGCCGAGCGGGGGCACCACGTCACCTTATATTGCGCCGACCACGGCCAAGCACCGCGCGACGAGGACTGCGACGGCTACCGGATCAGGCGGCGTGGTGACCGGCTCACGGTGTATGCGGCCACCCTGCGCCAGATGCGCATGGATGCTCGAACCGATGGCCGCTTCGACGCTGCCGTCGACACCCAGAACGGCATCCCGTTCTTTACCCCGCTGCAGACCCGGACGCCCTCGGTGGTCCTCGTCCATCACGTCCACCGGGAGCAGTGGCCGGTTGTCTTCGGTCCCACGACAGCCCGTGTCGGCTGGTTCGTGGAGTCACGGGTCGCCCCCGTGGTCAACCGGAGCCGTCCCTACGTGGCGGTCTCGGAGATGACCAAGGCCGAGCTCGTCGATCTGGGTGTGGGTGCTGAGAGGGTCCGGGTCATCCACAACGGCACCCTGCCGGGTCGCTTCAGCGGTGCTGCCCGAGCGGTGGACCCAACGCTCGTCGTCCTCGGACGACTCGTCCCTCACAAGCGTGTCGAGCACGCGGTCGATGTGGTCGCGGCCCTGCGACACCGCCACCCGACCCTTCGGCTGCGCATTCTTGGCGAGGGGTGGTGGCACGCCGAGATCGAGGCACACGCCCGCCGGCTGGGCGTTGCTGATCGGGTGGACCTCCTCGGCTTCGTCGACGAAGACGTCAAGGCGCTCGAGCTGGACCGGGCCTGGGTTTCACTTGCACCCAGCCTGAAGGAGGGGTGGGGGTTGTCGGTGGTCGAGGCCGCCAGCCATGGAGTGCCCACCGTGGCCTATCACGGTGCCGGCGGGCTCTCGGAGTCGATCATCGACGGCGTCTCGGGGCTTCTGGTGCATGGCAAGGACGACCTCATCATGTCGGTCGACGCGCTCCTGCAGGACTCGACCCGACGGGGAGAACTCTCGACGCAGGCTCGGGAGCACAGCCTGCGTTACACCTGGGAGGCGTGCGTACAGGATTGGGAACAGACCCTGCTCGGGGCGAGCGCTCGGGGGTCGTTCGGACGTGGTGAGCGTCAGCCGCCGTAGTTGAGGACGGTCGCGGGGTCGAGGACCTCCGCCGGACCCTCCTGGATCGCGGTGTCATCGTTGGGAGCGTTCGCGGATACGAGAGCCACCGCGCCACCGCACGAGGCGAGCAGACCCAGAATGGCGCTGATGATCACAGCGATAACCGGTCGGCCGGTCCCGGTGCCAGCGGCCATGTATGCACTCACTCCTCATCCGTCCGGCCCCACGGTGGGGCCGGATCACAGGCGTCCAGTCTAACGGGTCGTGACCCCCGGATCGGACCACACCTCGAGGTGCTCTCCGTCGAAGGTCCGCCGCCACTCATCCGGAAGCCTCGGCAGCAAGCCGGGACTGTCCTTCCAGAAGATGACGTGCGCGACACCATTACTGGTTAGTAGCCCTGATGGTAGAGGATCGCCGGGCCCTGCGGTCAAGATTCGCCGCAGCGTGTCGATCTCTCTCTCGCCTTCTCCCCCGGCTTGGGTCCCCGCGTGCGGTCCCTGCGGCGAGCGGTCTGCGACCCCGATCGTCACCCCGTCGCGCGTGACGGTGAGTGTGGTGTCCACGAGCGCCCGGGCGCCGAGGGACTTGGGAGTCGGGTCGAGGAAGACTCCGGGAACCCACTCTGCGCGCCGCAACGGCTGCCAGGGAAAGCTCAGCACGAGCCCGTGGTCGTCGCCGACCGCCGCCATTGCGGGCTCCCAGTCGTTTGTGAACCAGATGGGGCGGTATGCGTCGTGCAGCCGCCCTGGACCGTCCGGCACGAGCATTACCGACAGCGATATCGGCAGGACGAGGGCCAGGGGTGCCATCATCGCTGCCCGACGCTCGCTCACCGTGGTGATGATGGCGGCGAGGCCGATCGCCGCGAGGACGACCGTGGCAAAGGTCGAGACCGCCAAACTTCGGTGCAGGTCCCGGAACAGGGCGACGCCTGGAACACTCTGGCCGCGGCTCCACCAGTGCAGGAGGGGACCGCTGAGCAGGCTCGCCACGAGGGGCACGAGCACGAACGACCCGAGCAGGGTGCCCGTCTGGAGTGCGCTTCTCCGGAGCACGGACCGCGCGCCCACGCCGATCGCCATGAGAAACAGCACAGCGGCGATGATCAAGGGGGCCCCTGGCCGAATGACCTGGGCGGTCGACGACCAGACACCAGCCCCGAGCAGCGCGGAGACGAGCATCCCGACCCCGGGCTCGCCGGCCAGCGCGAATGCCCGGGCACCGTTCTCATCGGCGCCCCCCGATCCGCTGGCCACGGCCGGGACGAGCCAGACCAGGCACAGTGCGGACGATGCGGCAGCCTGACCGACGAGCTCACCGGGGCGTCTGCGCCGGACCACTGTGACGGCGACAGCGACCGCCCCCACGAGAACACCACCCCAGGGGGTGAGGGCGCCTGGTACGGACGCCAGTGTGACCAGCAGGAGGCGCCGAATCCGGCCCCGCTGTCGCGATGCGACGACGATCCACGGAATGGAGGCGTATCCGAGCAGCAGCGTCCCTTGGCCCAGCAGGAGCCGTTCGACGACGTAGGGATTCGCGATCGCGAGCACCGAGGCAGCGAAGGACGCTGTTGCGCCCCAGCGCCGCAACAGCACCCCAGCGCCCAGTCCCGCGCCCAGCACCGCGGCGACGAGGATGCACTGCTGCAGCAGCCAACCCGGCAGGGCCTGGCTCCATGCCCAGACCACGGCGTCCAGCGGCCACGACCGCAGGCCAGCAGGTGCGGTCAGCGCCTGCCAGGTGGGCCGAGCCGGGTCGGGAACCGCGACATGGTCCAGGTACAGGACGTATCCGGGTCGCACCGCCGGCGCGAGGAGAACCCCTGTGGCGGCACCTGACCCGGCGACCGCCGCAAGCACCGCGACATCCCGTTGAGCGATCCCGCTAGTGCGCAGCGGCATGCCAGGTCTTGCCGAGGCCGACGTTGACGTCCAGCGGAACGGTCATCTCGACCGCTGAACCCATCTCACGCCGCACCAGCGCCTCGACGTCCTCGCGCTCCCCCGGCGCCACTTCGAGGACCAGCTCGTCGTGGACCTGGAGGAGCATCCGCGAACGGGCGCCGCTCTCCTCGAGGGCGCGCCTCACCCGGAGCATGGCCACCTTGATGATGTCTGCGGCCGAGCCCTGGATCGGGGCGTTGAGGGCCATCCGCTCGGCCATCTCGCGGCGCTGACGGCTGTCACTCGTCAGGTCGGGCAGGTAACGGCGTCGACCGAGCATCGTCTCGGTGTACCCGCTCTGTCGAGCCTGGGCGACGACGTCACGCAGGTAGTCGCGCACCCCGCCGAACCGCTCGAAGTACTCGTCCATCAGGCCCCGCGCCTCCTCGGTCGAGATCGTGAGCTGACGACTCAGGCCGAACGCCGACAGACCGTACGCGAGTCCGTAGGACATCGCCTTGATCTTCGCGCGCATCTCTGACGTGACCTCGGACGGCTCGACGGAGAAGACCCGGCTGCCCACGAACCTGTGCAGGTCTTCGCCGGAGGTGAAGGCCGCGATGAGTCCCTCGTCCCCCGACAGGTGGGCCATGATCCGCATCTCGATCTGGCTGTAGTCGGCGGACATCAGCCACTCGAACCCCTCACCCACGACGAACGCCTCGCGGATGCGGCGGCCCTCCTCGGTGCGGATCGGCACGTTCTGCAGATTGGGGTCGGTCGACGACAGCCTCCCGGTGGCGGCGATCGTCTGGAGGTACGTGGTGTGGATCCGTCCGTCCGCAGCCACCGACTTCAACAACCCCTCGACGGTTACCCGGAGGCGAGAGGTATCGCGGTGGCGCAGGACCGCTTCGAGAAAGGGGTGCTCGGTCTTGGCGTAGAGGTCGGCCAGCGCCTCGGCGTCGGTGGTGTAGCCGGTCTTGGTGCGCTTCGTCTTCGGCATCCCGAGCTTCTCGAAGAGCACGACCTGCAGCTGCTTCGGCGAACCCAGATTGATCTGCTCCCCGCCGATCGCTGCGTAGGCGTCCTCCTGCGCCGCCCTCATCTTCGCGTCGAAGTCGGCCTCGAGAGACTCCAGACCGCTCCTGTCGACCGCGATCCCGGTGTCCTCCATCTCGACCAACACATCGACCAGCGGCAGCTCGATGTCGTGCAGCAGGGCGGTCGCACCGATCTCCTCGAGCTTGTCCTCGAGGGCGTGGGAGAGCTCCAGCACGGCGCTCGCCCGCACCATCGCGTCCTCGGCGGCTGCGTCGGCGGCCGGTTCCTCGTCACTGTCGAAGGTGAGGACCCCCTGGCCCCCGGACTCGGTGGGCTCGCTGGCCAGCTCCCGCCCGAGATGGCGGACCGACAGGTCACCCAGGTCGTAGGAACGCTGGTCGGGACGGACGATGTAGGCGACCAGGGCCGTGTCGCTCGCCAGCCCACGAAGGCGCCACCCCCGCGCAGAGAGTGCGTGGAGAGCCACCTTCGCGTCGTGCATCGCCTTCGGCCTGGCGGGATCCTCGATCCAGGCGCCGAGCACCCGCTCACCGGTCTCGTCGAGCGTCACCAGGTCGATGTATGCCGCGCGGCCGTCGCGGGTGGCGATCGCCATGGCCTGCGCATCGCCCTCGCCCCTCGCCCAGTGACCGATAACGTGCACCCCGACCCGCTCGCTCCCACAGTGGTGCTCGACCCAGCCGGCGACGTCCTCGGGCAGAAGGACTGACGCGTCGAGCTCGAAGCCCCCTTCGATCTCGTCGACGGCTGAGTCGAAAGTGGCGAACAGCCGGTCCCGGAGGACACGGAACTCGAGGCTGTCGAAGACACGATGCACTTCCTCGCGCTGCCAGCTCCGCCGCTCGAGATCGGCGAGTCCGACATCGAGAGGCACATCCGCGACGAGCAGATTCAGCCGCCGGTTGCGCAGCACCTGATCCAGGTGGGCGCGCAGGTTGTCCCCCACCTTGCCCTTGATCTCGTCGACATGCGCCACGATCCCGGTCAGGTCGCCGTACTGATTGATCCACTTCGCGGCTGTCTTGGGGCCGACTCCTGGGACACCGGGCAGGTTGTCGCTCGTCTCGCCGACCAGCGCGGCCAGGTCGCTGTAGCGGTTGGGAGGGACGAGGTACTTCTCCTCCACCGCAGCGGGGTCCATCCGCCAGACCTCCGAGACACCCCGCACCGGGTAGAGCATCGTCACCTGATCGCTCACCAGCTGGAAGGCGTCCCGGTCCCCCGTGCAGATGATCACCTCGAACCCGTCGGCGACGGCCTGCGCGGTCAACGTGGCGATGATGTCGTCGGCTTCATAGCCCTCGACGCCCACGTGGACAATGTTGAGCGCATCGAGGACCTCCCGCAGGAGAGGCAGCTGTCCCGCGAACTCGCTCGGCGTGCTCGCCCGCCCCGCCTTGTAGTCGGTGTACTCCTCGGCGCGGAACGTCTTGCGAGAGACGTCGAAGGCGACAGCCACGTGCGTCGGGTCCTCGTCGCGAAGGACGTTGATGAGCATAGAGGTGAACCCGTACACAGCGTTGGTGTGCTGTCCCGTCGACGTCGAGAAGTTCTCGACCGGCAACGCGTAGAACGCACGGTAGGCAAGCGAGTGTCCGTCGAGGAGAAGAAGTCGGCTCACACCTGAAGGCTAGTTGACCGTTCCGACGGTCCTGTCAGGCATGGACGATCGCGCTGACACTCGTAGCAAGCCTGAGGTCGGATTCAGCGGTCGGTAGCAGCTCGGCAGCCCCCGAGATCCTCGACCGGACCTCACCCGCTAGGTTGGTCCGGACGCACCAGAGAAAGGGCAGCTGAATGGGCTTCGAGGACCTCACGACCTCCGACGAGGTCGTCGCTTGGATGAACGACGCGTCCAAGGGGACACTCGTGGAGCGGATGGAGATCGAGTTCGTCGAAGCCAGCCTCGAGCGGGTGGTGGCGCGGATGCCCGTACGCGGGAACACCCAGCCCTATGGGCTGCTCCACGGCGGCGCCTCAGTGGTGCTCGCCGAGACGCTCGGATCGATGATGGCCGCGCTCCACGCCGGCCCAGACCGCATCGTCGTCGGCCTGGACATCAACGCGACACACCACAAGGCAGTGCGGGACGGTATGGTCGTCGGGGTTGCCACACCGATCGTCGTCGGCCGCTCCGCTGCGAGCATCGAGATCCTCATCTCCACCGAGGACGGCCAGCGGGTGTGCTCGACGCGGCTGACCTGCCTGGTCCGGAGCTCGGTGCCGGGCGAGAAGCAGAGCTCGACCCCGCAGGCGCCCTGAGCTTCCCCTCCGCTGGACCTCGTCCCTGGCGTGCTCGCCTGGTGTCGGCCGGGTCGCGGTCCGACCTCATCTCGGTAGAGCGAGGCGCACCCCGGCGCGTTCTGGGGGTCAGGGACCGATCAGCCGGGCTGGCCCGCGGTGACCTCGCGAGGGTTGGACTGCTCACGCGCCCGCATCGACCGGCGCAGGTGCAGGAGCCGATCCAGTGACGAGCTGGCGTCGTGTGGCGCGACCCGTCGCCGGACGGCGCTGACGCTCGCCACTCGGCGAGTGACTGCAGGACCGAAGCCGAGTCGCGCGAAGAAGCGGTTGGCCTCGCGCGCATGCGACGGCACGGCGCTCCCCATCCGGTCGAAGCCGAGCCGCTCCGCGAGTGAGGTCGTCGTGTGGAGCATGGCTCGGGCAACGCCGTGCTTCCGGGCGCGCTCCGAGACGTAGAGCTGCTCGATCACCAGCTCATCCCCCTCGCCGAAACGCATCACCGCCTCGGCCGCGACGACGAAACCGACCGGCTCGCCCTCGAGGTGAGCGAGGAAGGCGTAGACGTCCGGGCGCTGCAGGGCCGTCTCGACGACTCCCTGACTGGCTCTGCGCGAAGCGACCTCCGGGCTGGTCCCGGCCTCCACACTCGCCGACAACCACAACTGGGTCAGGATCTGGCGTTCCTCCGGCGTGGAGACCGGCAGCACTGAGATCGGGTGGCGAGCCATGCGGTTTGCGTCTCCTCCTCTAGGGGCCGATCACTGGGTGCCTCCCCCGCAAGGCGCCTTACTACCGGGGTTAGCCTAGCCCGTGGTCAGGCACTCGTGAATAGGGCCTGGGCGAAATCTCGGGCAGGTCTGAGGGTCGCGACGATCCCCGCCTACGCTTGGACTCCGTGACGCCTGACTTCCCCGGCCTCGGCACGGTCATCAATGTCCTCACCGTCGTCGTCGGCGCCATCGTCGGCATGGCGGTCGGAGGCCGTTTCCCTGAGCGAACCAAGGGAGTCGTCACCGACATCCTCGGACTCGTGACCCTGCTCATGGCCGCCCTGACCGCGGCTGCCGTGACGGACGGGGGTTTCCGGGCGGCCACCGGCTCGGGTGCACCCGTCCTCATCGTCCTGGGATCGCTCCTCATCGGAGGGATCGTCGGATCGTTGCTCCGGATCGAGCACCGGCTCGGCTCGCTCGCCGCCGCCGTGCATTCCCGCTTCGGTGCGGCCGAGCCCCACTCCCTCGCCGAACCCCCTGAACATCCAGCATCCGTCGACGACGAGGACGAGCCCGACCCGAACCTCCCGGCGCAGCTGAGTCCCCGGGAACGCTTCGTCGAGGGCTGGCTGAGCGCTACCCTGCTGTTCTGCGTCGGACCCCTGACCATCCTGGGCTCGATCAACGACGGCCTAGGGCGTGGAATCGACCAACTGGCCCTGAAGTCCGTGCTGGACGGCTTCGCGGCGATGGCATTCGCCTCCACCTTCGGGATCGGGGTGCTGTTCTCCGCCGTCTCCGTCGCGGTAATCCAGGGGACACTGACGGTCCTGGGCATGGGCCTCGGCGAGTTCCTGCCCGACGCTCAGATCTCGGCGCTGACGGCCACGGGCGGCGTCATGCTGGCAGGTATCGGCTTGCGCCTGCTGCGGATCCGCGACGTCCCCGTCGGAGACATGCTTCCCGCGCTGATCGTCGCGCCGGTGCTCACCACCCTGGTCGTCGCGCTGCGCTGAGCGGTCCGGCGGGAGACAGCCCCTGCGCGGAACCAATCGGCTCCGAGCAAGGTCGCAGGCAGGGTAAAAGCTCGCAGTACGACGGTTGCGGTCTGCGACTACTCGAGGCCTTGGGGGCCGACTACCCCATCCCGGAGATGACGGCCTCCGCGACCTCGCGCATCCCCATCCGGCGGTCCATGGCGGTCTTCTGGATCCACCTGAAGGCGTCGGCCTCGGAGATCTTCAGCTTCGTCATGAGGATGCCCTTGGCGCGGTCAACGGATTTGCGCGTCTCCAACCGGTCCCCGAGGTCGGCGATCTCGGCCTCCAGCGCCTCGATCTCCGCCCAGCGCGAGCGGGCGATGTCGATGGTGGGGATGACGTCCTTGGGCGTGAACGGCTTGACGATGTAGGCCATCACCCCTGCGTCACGGGCCCGCTCGACGAGGTCCTTCTGGCTGAAGGCTGTGAGCATGATGACAGGGCAGATGCGCTCCTTCCCGATCGCCTCGGCGGCCGAGATGCCGTCCATGACCGGCATCTTCACGTCCATGATGACGAGGTCGGGTCGCAGCTCCTTGGCCAGCTCCACCGCCTGCTCACCGTTGTTGGCCTGACCCACGACGTCATGACCGGCCTCGGTGAGCATCTCTGCCAGGTCGAGGCGGATGATCGCCTCGTCCTCGGCCACGAGGATGCGTAATGTACCGTCGGATGGCATCTCGCCTGTCGCTGTCGCCTCGTCCGTCATCGTGACCCTCTCGTCCAGTGCTCTGCTTGACAGCGTGCCGAGAGCGGACGGGGCCGCATCCTCGTGCTCACCCACTCTAGCGAGGCCACGGGCACCCTTGAACGTGGAACCGGTCACCCTGGAGTGCGCCGCCTCGTCACTGGCGCTCGAACGTCAAAAGGATGAAGGTGTAGTCGAGATCGACCCGCTTCCAGTGCACCGGACGCTCAGGATTCGTCAGGTCCTCATTATCGAGCTCGCCCACCAGGCGAAGGCCCACGCGGTCGGCCTCCGCCACGAGCGCGCGGATGTCGTCCGGGCCGAAGATGCGTACCGGGCTGCCATAGGCACTGAGCCCCTCGGTACGTGGTGGTTGACGGTCGTAGTCGGTCGAGATGGTGAGAAGGCCCCCGGGGCGAAGCAGCCGGACCGACTCGGCGAGGAATGCGGGGATCGGCAGTCCGTGCTCGATGACCGACATACACGTGATCGCGTCCAGCGAACCGGACGGCAGTCGGGTCCGGGTCACGTCGCCGTGGTTGAATCGCACGCCGTCGTAGACCCGCTCGCGCCCGAACTCGATATTGAGGCCTATGAGCACACCTGGCGCGTCGCCCAGGCCGTAGAGCCTCAGCCAGGGCAGGATCGGCGAGTAGCGGGCGGACCCTGCGTCCATCACCCGGAGAGCCGGCCACTCGGATGGCGGCGCATGCCCCAGGATGGCGCCCACAGCGCCGATGGCATCCCAGTTCTTCGGTCGGTCGCGGTGCAGTGGCAGACCCCTGGACCTCGCGTGGACCACAGCCGCTTGCCAGTCCGCGCGGCGCTGAAGGACTGCCGTCGGTGGGACAAGGTCCGGAACGGCACGTTGCCGCCGGCGGAGCCTTGCAGTTCGACGGCGCACGGCCACCTCCGACCAGAGCACCACCTCGGCCGCAACCTTTGCCGCCGCCAGCACGCGCCCCCCTGGCGGCTCTGCGACGACGCGGTAATCGCCCTCGTCCGGCTGGCTGTCCCCACGTGGAGCGGGCCGTGACGACATCATTGGGCCGCTGCTTCCACAGCTACGACATAGCTGGACCAAGGTCGGACCAGATCGGGTGCCTGCACACCGTCGCGGAGCCTCTCGAGGAAGTCCCTGTTCGCGATGCGGTGGAGCGCCGCGACGAGCGACCCGGTGTCGTCCGGCTCGACGACTAGGCCGTCAACGCCTTCTCGGACGCCGTCCGGGAGCGTCCCGACACGGCTCACGACGACCGGTAGTCCGTGGTGATGGGCGAGGAGGACGTTCTGGGAGCTGGTCGCCGATCGATACGCCAACATGAGCACATCGTGTTGGGCCAGGAGAGGAGCGATCCGGTCTGCTGGAACGTATCCGGGCTGCAGGTGCACCCGCTCAGCGATGAGTGGATCAGCCGCCAGCATCTTGACCCTCTCCCCTGCCGCACCCCAGAGCTCGCCTGCGATGGTCAAGGTCACGTCGGGGACGTATCGCAGGCCTTCGAGCACAAGGTCGATGCCCTTGTAGTCGCGCACCAGCCCGAGAGTGAGGAGACGCGCCGGGCCATCGTGGGGAGGGCGTGGCACAGGTGGTCCACCGGGCAGGTGCGGCGGCAGGCGGGCCACCTCGACGTGTTGCGCTCCGAGCCCTTCAGCGAGCACGCCTTGCTCGGCACTGTGGACCACAGTGCCGTCGAGGGCTGAGAAGAAGCGCCTCATCAGGAGGTCTGCCCCCGGCTGCGCCTCATGGGGAAGGACGTTGTGCACCACCCCGACCACCCTCGGCCTGGAGCCTCGCCTCCGGCGGGCCGCCCGGGTGAGGACCAGGTGCGCCGGAACGACCTGCGGCACGACATGGACGACGACGATGACGTCCACCTCACGCAACCGACGTCCGACGCGCCACCACGAGTCGGGCCTCGCCCAGCTCAACTCCCAGCTGGTCCTGTCGAAGGGCTCGACATCGGGTCGCTCGTCGCCGAGCTTCTGTCTGCCCGGGTAGAGGAGGCTGGGGTACAGGTGACGCCAGGAGACGAGCTCGACGTCGTGGCCGGCTCGCCGCAGCTCATGGGCCAGCGCGGTGGTATGCGCCGCGACCCCACCCTTATACGGATGGGTCGGGCCGACGACGGCAACGCGGAGCAGCTCCGTCCCTGGCCGGCGACTGGACGGCGTCGAGCGCATTCCTCAGACGCCGTCGCGCGAGCGGACGATGAGATCGGCCAGCAAGCCCAGGGTGGCGATCATCAGACCGGAGACAACGAGGAGTACGGTGTTGTTCGCCAGATAGGGAGCCTGGTACCTCACAAGATCCACGATCGACTTGACGATGCCGATCCCGAGGAGCCACAGGGCGACCGGCATCAGGATGCGAAGTGGGTCGAAGTACATGACCATCCGCAGGACCTGGAGGATGTAGCGATACGCGTCCCGGACGAAGTGGAACTTGCTCACGCCGGCACGCTTCGCATAGCGGCTCTCGACATAGAGGATGTCGTGCTGGTTCGCCAGGAAGGCGATGGTCAGGGTCGTGACACAGGAGAAGCCGGCCGGCAGAAGCCGTAGGTACGGAAGCGAGATCTCGCGCCGGAACGCGCGCAGCCCGGAGTTCAGGTCCGGGATGCGTGACGCGGTCAGCCACTCGGCGATCTTCCGGATGATCCACTTGGCCGGCACCCTTGCCCACCGGTGGGTCCCCTGCTCACTGGTGCGCGCGGCAACGACCTGGTCATAGCTGTGGTCGTCCCGCAGGATGCGGACCAGCTCGGGGATGCGCTCGTTCTCGTAAGTCATGTCCGCGTCGGTCCAGACGACGACGGTGCCGCGAGCCTGCTGGGTTCCGATCCGTCGCGCGGTACCCGAACCGCCGTTTCGACGGAAGGGCAGGACCCGCAGGTGCGGAAACCTGGGGAGGGCAGCGCGAAGGACCTGGAGGGTGCCGTCCGTGCTGGCGTCGTCGATGCAGAGAAGCTCGTAGTCGAACTCGCTGGCGTCCAGAGCAGCGGTGATGCGCTCAATCTCCGCGAGAACGTGCGCCTCTTCGTTGTAGCAGGGCAGGACGACCGTGACGAATGGGTCGGGCGAGCCCGTCTCCCCACCCTCCATCTGGTAGCTGGAGGGCCTCGCCGGACCTGCCTGCACGTCGCCGGGAGGGTGGCGTGGGTCTGCCGCTCGACCAGCGAGCTCACCCACGGTCGCGGGCTCGATCGGGGCAGGGTTGGCTGGCACTGCGGTGTCCGCGCTCGATCGCGTCACACCGTCTGAAGCCGTACTGGAATTGCTCATCTCGCGAGCGAGCCTACGCGGTCCACCTGCTCCCCCGCTCACCGCGTCGCCTGACGAGCCCCTGCCACACGTGCGGTGGTGCCGAGAGCGGGACTTGAACCCGCACGCCCTTGCGGGCAAAGCATTTTGAGTGCTCCGTGTCTGCCATTCCACCATCTCGGCCGGCACCCTACGAGCGCCCGTCCCACTATAACGGCCGACCTGCCAGCATCACCCGGCGGCTGGTGCAAGAACCCGAGCTGTGCACGCCGGGCTGGAAGGCGTGCGCCCGTGCGGGGCGCACAGCAATAGCCGGGGGCCTCCAGGGCCGGCTAGGACTCGTATGCCGGAACGACGACGTTGGCGGCGTCGCCTGCGCGGTGGACACGAAGCGCGTTCGTGGAGCCCGGGATTCCGGGAGGTGAGCCGGCGACGATGACCACCCGTTCGCCCTCGACGAGCCGCCCGTTCCCGATCAGCAGCCGGTCGACGATCTTGGCGTAGTCGTCCGTGTGGCGAGGAACCTCCGTGAGGAACGTCTCGACGCCCCAGGTGAGCGAGAGCTCGGAGCGGGTCGACTGCAGCGGGGTGAAGGCGAGGATCGGGATGGGGTGACGCACCTGCGCCATCCGGCGCGCTGACTCCCCGGTGTGGGTGAACGTGCACAGGTACTTCACCCCGATGAGACCGCCGATGGAGGCGCCGGCGGCCGCGATCGCACCGCCCACGGTGACCGGTGGGGGCCGCAGCGTCGCCATGCGCTCGAGGCCGTGCTCCTCGGTGTGCCTGATGATCTCGGCCATGGTGCGGACGGCCTCGATGGGGAACGCCCCGACCGAGGTCTCGCCGGAGAGCATGATGGCATCGGCACCGTCGAGGACGGCGTTCGCCGCGTCGGAGGCCTCCGCCCGGGTCGGTCGCGAGTTCGTGATCATCGACTCCAGGACCTGGGTGGCCACGATGACCGGCTTGCCCTGCCGACGGCAGCGCTCCACCGCGGACTTCTGCACCAGTGGGACCTGCTCGAGCGGGAGCTCCACGCCGAGGTCACCACGGGCGATCATGAGACCGTCGAAGGCCTCGATGATCTCGTCGAGGTTGTCGACGGCCTGCGGCTTCTCGATCTTGGCGATGACGGGAGCCTTCACACCGACCTCGGCCATGATCTCGTGCACCGCATCGACGTCCTTCGCCGAGCGGACGAAGGACAGCGCGACCATGTCGACGTGCGCCTCCAGTGCGAAGCGCAGGTCCTCCTTGTCCTTCTCGGAGAGTGCCGGCACGCTCACCGCGACACCCGGAAGGTTGATGCCCTTGTTGTTCGAGAGCACCCCACCCTCGATGACCGAGCACACGATGTCGGTCTCGGTCACCTCGGTCGCCCGGAAGGCGATCTTGCCGTCATCGATGAGGAGCAGGTCACCGGGGCGGACATCCTCCGGAAGCCCCTCATAGGTGGTCCCTACCGAGTGCTGGTCACCCGGCACCTCCCTCGTCGTGATGACGAAGGTGTCGTCCCGGGCAAGGGTGACCGGCCCTTCGGAGAAGCGACCCGTCCGGATCTTCGGACCCTGCAGATCGGCGAGGATGCCGACCGCCCGGCCGGTGTGGTCGCTCGCGCGGCGTACCTTCAGGATGTTCGCGAGGTGGTCCTCGTGGCTACCGTGCGAGAGGTTGAGCCGGGCGACGTCCATCCCGGCCTCGACCAGCGCGAGGATCGACTCCTCGGACGAGGTCGCAGGACCGAGCGTGCAGACGATCTTGGCGCGACGCATGAGCCTCTCCAGATATTGATGACAAGACACGTCCCGAGGCCGACCCGTGGCCACGGGTCGCACGTCGGGGTGTGCCAACAGCGGAGAAAACGTTACCGCACACAATCGCGCAGGCGAAGAACCGAAGTCGGCGAGCGGCTGTCCTGGGCTCAGACAGTCAGCGGACGGTCCGTCGGGTTGATCGGTCGCGGCAGTGCCGAGTGGCCGTCGGTGAGGTATGCGTCGACCCCGTTCGCGGCCGCGCGACCTTCCGCGATGGCCCAGACGATGAGCGACTGCCCACGACCGGCGTCACCGGCCACGAACACGCCCGGGACCGTCGACATGAAGCTCGCGTCCCGACGGATGTTGCCCCGCTCGTCGAGCTCGACACCGAGCTGCTTGACCACGCCGTCCGGCTCCGGACCGACGAATCCCATGGCCAGAAGCACCAGCTGGGCAGGAAGCTCCCGCTCGCTCCCCTCGACAGGGACGAACCGGCCGTTCTCGAGACGCACGTCGTGCACGCGCAGGGCACGCACGTTGCCGTTCTCGTCTCCGACGATCTCGGAGGTGCTCACCGCATACAGCCGCTCGCCACCCTCCTCGTGCGCGGAGGCGACCCGGAAGATCATCGGGTACGTCGGCCAGGGCTGGTTCGGCGCGCGGTCCTCCCCCGGCTGAGGCATGATCTCCAGGCTCGTGACGGAGCGGGCGCCCTGACGGTGCGCCGTGCCGATGCAGTCCGCACCGGTGTCGCCACCGCCGATGACGATGACGTCCTTGCCGGTCGCGAGGATCTGGTCCTCGACCTCCTCGCCGAGGGCCACGCGGTTGGCCTGGGGCAGGTAGGTCATGGCCTGGTGGACCCCGATGAGCTCGCGCCCAGGGACCGGCAGATCACGAGGGATCGTGGAGCCGGTCGTCAACACGATGGCGTTGTAGCGCTTGCGCAGCTGGTCCCCGGTGATGTCGGTGCCGACATCGATCCCCGAGCGGAAGCGGGTGCCCTCGGCCTCCATCTGGTTGAGCCGCCGGTCCAGGACCGACTTCTCCATCTTGAACTCGGGGATGCCGTAGCGGAGCAGGCCGCCCGGCTTGTCGGCCCGCTCGTACACCGCGACGGTGTGGCCGGCCCGGGTGAGCTGCTGAGCGACGGCGAGACCGGCCGGGCCCGACCCGATGACGGCGACGGTCTTGCCGGACAGCCGCTCGGGAGGCTGCGGCTTGACGGCCCCGAAGCCGAAGGCCTGCTCGATGGTCGTCACCTCGATCTGCTTGATGGTGACGGCAGGCTGGTTGATGCCCAGGACGCACGCCGTCTCGCAGGGCGCGGGGCAGAGTCGGCCGGTGAACTCCGGGAAGTTGTTCGTGGCGTGGAGGCGTTCGATCGCCTCACCCCAGTCACCCTTCCACGCCAGGTCGTTCCACTCCGGGATGAGGTTGCCGAGGGGGCAGCCGGAGTGGCAGAAGGGGATACCGCAGTCCATGCAGCGGCCGGCCTGACGACGGAGCTGGGCGAGCTCCTGCTCCTCGTAGACCTCCTTCCAGTCCCTGATCCGGACGGGAACGGGGCGACGCGCGGGGAGCTCCCGCTCGCGGATCTTCAGGAAGCCCTGAGGGTCAGCCACGGGACACCTCCATGATTCGGTTCCAGACATCGGTGCCGTCGAGATCGAGGCCCTCCGCCATTGCTTCGGCACGCACGTCGAGGACGCGCTGGTAGTCACGCGGCAGCACCAGGCTGAAGCGCGAGGAGGAGGACTCCTGCGCGTCCCAGCCGGCCAGGAGATCGCGCGCGACGGCGGACTGGGTCCACCGCACGTGGTCCTCCAGGAGGCCCCGGACGACCGGGAGGTCCTCCTCGCGCAGCGGTCCCACGTCGACGAGCTCGCCGTTGACATTCTCGGGACGCAGGTCGAGGACGTAGGCGACGCCCCCGGACATACCTGCCGCGAAGTTGCGGCCCGTCGGTCCGAGGATGAGCGCCATGCCGCCGGTCATGTACTCGCAGCCGTGGTCACCGACGCCCTCGACGACCGCCGTGGCGCCTGAGTTGCGGACACAGAACCGCTCACCCGCCTTGCCGCGGATGAAGATCTCCCCGGACGTCGCGCCGTAGCCGATGACGTTGCCGGCGATGACGTTGTGCTCCGCGACCAGCGCCGAGTTCGCGTGCGGACGCACGGTGATCCGGCCGCCGGAGAGGCCCTTGCCGACGTAGTCGTTGGCGTCACCCTCGAGACGCAGCGTGATTCCGCCCGGGATGAAGGCGCCGAACGACTGTCCCGCCGTGCCGGTGAGCGTGATGTCGATGGTGTTGTCCGGGAGACCGTGCGGGAAGGCCTTGGTGACCTCATGGCCGAGCATCGTCCCGACCGTGCGGTTGACGTTGCGCACGGTGACCGTGCCACGGACCGGTGAGCCGCCGGTCAGCGCGGGCTTCGCGAGGGCGATGAGCTCGTGGTCGAGAGCCCGCTCCAGGCCGTGGTCCTGCTCCTTGGTGCAGATCCGCCCGGAGCCGTCGGGGCTGCTCACCTCGGCGAGGATCGGCGACAGGTCGAGACCGCTTGCCTTCCAGTGCTCCACGGCGCGCGAGACGTCGAGGCTCGCGACCTCGCCGACAGCCTCGGCGATGGAGCGGAAGCCGAGGGCAGCCAGGTGCTCGCGAACCTCTTCGGCGATGTACTCGAAGAAGGTCTCGACGAACTCGGGCTTCCCGGTGAAGCGCGCCCGCAGCTCGGGGTTCTGGGTCGCGATGCCCACGGGGCACGTGTCGAGGTGACAGACGCGCATGAGGACACAGCCGGAGACCACGAGGGGCGCCGTGGCGAACCCGAACTCCTCGGCACCGAGCAGCGCAGCGATGACGACGTCCCGACCGGTCTTGATCTGCCCGTCCACCTGGACGACGATCCGGTCGCGCAGGCCGTTGAGCACGAGGGTCTGCTGGGTCTCGGCCAGCCCGAGCTCCCACGGACCACCCGCATGCTTGAGCGAGGTGAGCGGCGAGGCGCCGGTGCCACCGTCGTGACCCGAGATGAGGACGACATCGGCGTGCGCCTTGCTCACGCCCGCCGCAACGGTCCCGACACCGACCTCAGCGACGAGCTTGACGTGGATCCGGGCGCTGGGGTTGGCGTTCTTCAGGTCGTGGATCAGCTGGGCCAGGTCCTCGATGGAGTAGATGTCGTGGTGCGGCGGCGGACTGATGAGCCCGACTCCTGGGGTGCTGTGGCGGGTCTTCGCCACCCACGGGTACACCTTGCCTCCGGGCAGCTGACCGCCCTCCCCTGGCTTGGCACCCTGGGCCATCTTGATCTGGATGTCGTCGCTCTTCGTGAGGTAGAGCGACGTCACGCCGAACCGGCCCGAGGCCACCTGCTTGATGCGGGACCGGCGCAGCGGGTCGAGCAGTCGGTCCTCGTCCTCACCGCCCTCGCCGGTGTTGGAGCGGCCGCCGAGACGGTTCATCGCGACGGCGAGGGTCTCGTGCGCCTCCTTGCTGATCGAGCCGTAGCTCATCGCACCGGTGTTGAAGCGCTTGACGATCTCGCTGACCGGCTCGACCTCCTCGATCGGCACGGGCGGGCGCACGCCCTTGCGGAGCTCGAAGAGTCCGCGCAGGGTCATGAGCCGCTCGGCCTGCTCGTCGATGCGGGAGGTGTACTGCTTGAAGATGTCGTAGCGGCGGTTGCGCGTCGAGTGCTGCAGCCGGAAGACGGTCTCGGGATCGAACAGGTGCGGCTCGCCCTCCCGACGCCACTGGTACTCCCCGCCGACCTCGAGGCGGCGGTGCGGCTGGCGCCGGCCGTCGCTCGGGTATGCGGTGGCATGGCGGGCGGCGACCTCGGCAGCGATGACGTCGAGTCCGACACCGCCGAGCTGGGAGATGGTCCCCGTGAAGTGCTCGTCGACGAGCTCCTGCGACAGACCGATGGCCTCGAAGACCTGGGCCCCGCAGTAGGAAGCGACGGTGGAGATGCCCATCTTGGACATCACCTTGAGCACGCCCTTGCCGAGGGCCTTGATGAGGTTCTTCACCGCCTGCTCGGCGCTGACGCCGGTCAGCACGCCGGTCCGCACGAGGTTCTCGACGGACTCCATGGCGAGGTAGGGGTTGACCGCGGCCGCGCCGTAGCCGACGAGCATCGCGACGTGGTGGACCTCGCGCACGTCACCGGCCTCGACGAGCAGCCCGACCTGGGTGCGCGTCTTCTCCCGGATGAGGTGGTGGTGGACGGCCGAGGTGAGTAGGAGTGACGGGATCGGTGCGTGATCACGGTCGCTGTCCCGGTCGGACAGGATGACGACCCGCGCCCCGCGCTCGATGGCGGCCGACACCTCGTCGAAGATCTCGTAGAGACGCGCCTGCAGTGCCTCCGCCCCACCCGCGACCCGGTAGAGGCCGCGCACGACGTGGGCGGCGAACCCGGGCATGTCGCCGTCCTCGTTGATGTAGCGGATCTTGGCCAGGTCGTCGTTGTCGATGACCGGGAACGGCAGCACGAGCTTGCGGGCGTGCGCGGGGCTGGCCGTGAGGAGGTCCGCGTCCGGTCCGACAGTGCTCGATAGCGAGGTCACGAGCTCCTCGCGGATCGCATCGAGCGGCGGGTTGGTCACCTGCGCGAAGAGCTGGGTGAAGTAGTCGAAGAGCAGCCGCGGCTTGCTCGAGAGCACCGCGATGGGGCTATCGGTGCCCATCGAGCCGAGGGCCTCGCCGCCGGAGCGGGCCATCGGCGCGAGGATGATCCGCAGCTCCTCCTCGGTGTAGCCGAAGGTCTGCTGCCGGCGCACCACCGAGGCGGCGGTGTGGACGATGTGCTCTCGCTCGGGCAGGTCGTCGACGGTCACCTGGCCTGCAGCGACCCACTCCTCGTAGGGGTGCTCTGCAGCAAGCTCGGCCTTGATCTCGTCGTCGTTGATGATGCGACCCGCCGCGGTGTCGACGAGGAACATCCGGCCAGGCTGCAGTCGCCCCTTGCGGACGACGTTCTCCGGTGCGAGGTCGAGCACCCCGGCCTCGGAGGCGAGCACGACGAGGCCGTCGTCGGTGACGTAGTAGCGCCCCGGGCGCAGGCCGTTGCGGTCGAGCACGGCCCCGATGACGGTGCCGTCGGTGAAGGTGACGCAGGCCGGGCCGTCCCAGGGCTCCATGAGGTGGGAGTGGAACTCGTAGAACGCGCGGCGCGAGGGCTCCATCGAGGTGTGGTTCTCCCACGCCTCGGGGATCATCATCAGGACCGCGTGCGGGAGGGGACGGCCGCCGAGGTGGAGGAGCTCGAGGACCTCGTCGAACGAGGCGCTGTCCGACCCGTAGGGCGAGCAGATCGGGAAGAGCCGCTCGAGGTCACCGGGGATGAGCTCGGAGTGCAGCTGCGACTCACGGGCCCGCATCCAGTTGCGGTTGCCACGCACCGTGTTGATCTCACCGTTGTGGGCGATGAGCCGGTAGGGGTGGGCCAGCGGCCAGCTGGGGAAGGTGTTGGTCGAGAACCGCGAGTGGACCAGGGCCAGCTCGGTCGTCCAGCGCTCGTCGCCCAGGTCGGGGAAGAACGGCTCGAGCTGCCCGGTCGTGAGCATGCCCTTGTAGACGATGGTCCGACACGACAGCGAGGGGAAGTAGACGTCGACCTCGCGCTCGGCGCGCTTGCGGACGGCGAAGGCGACCCGGTCCAGGTCGATCCCGGTGCGGTCGGTCGCCGGTCCACCCTGGGCGGGTGCGGCGAACAGCAGAGCGAAGTGCGGCATACAGTCGGCCGCCTCCTTGCCGACGATCTCCGCCGCGTGCGGGACGTCGCGCCAGCCGAGGACCTGCAGGCCCTCGTCGTAGGCGATGGCGGCGATCCGGCGCTGGGCGTCCTCGCGGGCCCCGAGGTCCCTCGGCAGGTACGCCATGCCCGCGACGTATGCGCCGCGCGGGGGGAGCGTCACGCCCGCCTCGGCCAGGACGGGGCGGAAGAAGTCGTCCGGGATCTGGGTGAGGATGCCGGCGCCGTCGCCCACGAGCGGGTCAGCGCCGGTGGCGCCGCGGTGGTCGAGATTGCGCAGCGCGGTCAGCGCGTGCACGACGATGTCATGACCTGCATACCCACGCATCGTCGCGACCATGGCCACGCCGCAGGCGTCATGCTCCAGGTCGCGCCGGTAGAGGCCGGTGGAGGCCGGGTGCGCGGAGAAGTCAGCAATGGACACGGCTGCTCACCGTCCGTTCTTCGTAGTCCGAGGGTCGTGGGAAGGCCCCAGCCCGATACCGTCGCCGCGGTCGTCGCGGTCGTCGCGGTACGGATCAGCCGGTGTGGTGTTCTCGGGCCCATCCGTCGGAAGGGCCGTCAGCGGTCCCGCATCAGGGGCAGGTGTCGGGACCCGGGTGCCGCGTTCATCCAGGTGTTCGTCCAGGTGCGCCATCCACCCTATGTGGAGTGGGCCGCGCCGTGCTGACCTGCACGGATGGACGCGGTCGTACCAGGGCCGACGGCCACGCTGAGCGGGCATCGTCGAGCGCCGGAGCCACGTGGACGGCGCTGACCACGTGGCAGGGATATTACCGGAGGGGGGTGCCGTCCCGCGGCTCGTTCTCAGTCGTCTCGCCTCGCGAGACCGTCCCGACCTGGGCGTCGTCCTTTCCGGCCACCGGCTGGCGACGGCCGGACCAGACGACGATGGCCACCCCGAGGAGGAAGACGAGGATCGAGGTCCACACGTTGATGCGCTGCCCGAGGATGATCGTGGCCTCATCGGTGCGCATGAGCTCGATGACGAGCCTCCCGACCGGGTAGCCGGCCACGTAGAGGCCGAACACCTGGCCCCGGTGCAGGCGTACGCGTCGCTCGACGAGCATGAGCCCGGCAGCGAGGACGACGAGCCAGATGAACTCGTAGAGGAACGTCGGGTGGAAGGTGCCGAGAACGATGGGGTTGCCGTCGGCGTCGACGGCCGCCCGTCCGGCCGCATGGTTCCACTGGTGGATCGTGAGTCCCCACGGCAGGTCGGTCGGCCCACCGTAGAGCTCGTTGTTGAACCAGTTGCCCCATCGACCGATCGCCTGCGCGAGGGCAACGCCGGGCGCGGCGGCATCGGCGAAGGTGACGAAGCGCACGCCCGCCTGGCGGCACCCCCACCAGGCTCCGAGGGCGCCGAGGGAGATGGCTCCCCAGATCCCGAGGCCGCCCTCCCAGATCTTCACCACGTCGGCGAGGTTGCCCCCCTCGCCGAAGTACGCCTGGGGAGAGCTGATGACGTGGTAGAGGCGCCCGCCGATGATGCCTGCGGGCACCGCCCAGGTGGCGACGTCGAGGACCTGACCCGCTGCACCCCCGCGGGCCTCCAGTCGCTTCTGGGTCAGCCAGACCGCGACGAAGATGCCCGCGAGGATGCAGAGCGCGTAGGCATGGAGGGTGAGAGGCCCCAGCTGGAAGGCACCGACGCTGGGACTGGGGAGGGCGTAGGGCACTACGCTCCCGTGGCGGCCTCGACAGCCGCGAGCAGGGCAGCCGGGCTGTTCACCGCGCCGAGGTCGAGCGTGGTTCCGTTGAGCTTGTAGACCGGGGTGCCGTTGACCCCGTCACGGATGGACTGCTGCTCCGTGCTGCGGATGTACGCGTCGTAGGTCCCGCCGTTCACACACGTCTCGAAGGTCTCGAGCTCGGCTCCGGTGATCCCGACCTCCTCGGCCTTGGCGCTGAAGAAGTCCTTGCCCCAGCTCGGCTGCTGGCCGCCGGCGTTGACGATGCCGCTGAAGATCGCGTTGTGGTACTCGTCGAACTTGCCGGCGTCCGCCGCGCACATCGCCGAGGACGCGGCCTTGAGCGAGGCATCCCCGCCGGAGTTCGAGTCGATGACCGTCTTGAAGTGGTAGACGAGCTGGATCTTGCCGGCCTCGGCGAGCTCGGTCACGGTGTCGTTGAAGATCGCGTACGCGTTGTGGCAGTGCGGGCAGCGGAAGTCCTCGTAGATCTCCAGCGTCGGGGCACCCTCGACGATAGTGACGCCCTCGTTGGCGACGAAGCCCTTGCCCATCCCCTCCGCGCTCGCCGGCACAGAGCTGCTCGAGGAGGCGCTGTCGGTCGACCGGTTCGACTGGTCGGCGATGATGACGCCGGCCACGACCGCGATGATCGCCACCAGGGCGACGACCGTGCCGATGAGGATCTTGTTCGGGCCGGGGGCGTTCGCCTTGGCAGCCGCCTGGATCTTCGCCTGGCGGTCCGAGGCGGCGGGCGCCGCCTGCTTCTTGGCCGACTTCTTGGCCATGGGGTCGTTCTCCTTCGTCGGATCTCGTCGCGAGCGTCTGTCGTCGGTTGGGATTTCAGGGATGTCGTCCAGAGCAGGGTATGCGGTGGCCGGGGCTGCTGAGCGCACCGGCTGCGATGTGGACGGGTCGCGTCGCAACCAGAGCCGGTCGGAATCTGGTCAGAACAGGTGCCGAGGGGACGCTCCGGTCGAAACGCCCTGGGCCTCGTCGCCGGGTAGTCGGCATCGGATCGGCTGCCTCCCAACAGGGTCATCGCAAGCAGAACGATGACATGTCACACGAAGTTCCCGCTGCCTCGGTCGCCGGTCACAGCAGCGCGCGGGTGCTCCCGTAATGCGCCGGGCCCTGATGTGGGTGCTCCAACGTGCACTGCGCCGCGCGCACCTCATCCCACCCCACGCCGCGCCCACGAGTGGGTGCTCCAACGTGCACTGCGCCGCGCGCACCTCATCCCACACCACGCCGCGCCCACGAGTGGGTGCTCCAACGTGCGCTCCACCGCGCGCACCTCATCCCACCCCACGCCGCGCCCACGAGTGGGTGCCCCTGCGCGCGGAGGGCGGGGGCGATATCGAACGTCAGCCCACCCGGGCGCGCCGGACGCCGGCGGCGAGGTCGGCGACCACCGAGCGCAGTGTCGGGAGCTCCGGATCCAGGGCACCTGTGTCGGCATCAACGATGTCGGCGGTCAGCGCACGCACGAGCGCTGATCCCACGATGACGCCGTCGGCCACCGCGCCCACCGCGGCCGCCTGGTCACCGTTCGAGACACCCAGCCCCACGCATACCGGCACGTCGGAAACGTCCCGGACCCGGCTCACGAGGTCCGCGGCGGAGGACCCCACCTCGGAGCGGACGCCGGTGACGCCCATGGTCGACGCGGCGTAGACGAAGCCGCGGCAGGCGGAGGTGACGGTCGCGAGCCGCTGGGCGGTCGAGCTCGGGGCGACGAGGAAGATCCGGTCCAGACCGTATGCGTCGCTCGCCTCGATCCACTCACCCGCCTCCTCAGGGATGAGGTCGGGAGTGATGAGGCCGGCTCCGCCCGCTGCGGCGAGGTCGGCGGCGAACCGGTCGACCCCTCGGCGCAGCACGAGGTTCCAGTAGCTCATGACCACCGGTGTGGCGCCGGCGGCGCGGACGGCCGCGACCGCATCGAAGACGTGGTCCACCCGAACCCCGCGGCGCAGGGCCGTGCTGGCTGCGTCCTGGATGACCGTCCCGTCCATCACGGGGTCGCTGTAGGGCACACCGACCTCGACGATGTCCGCCCCGGCCTCGACGACGGCACGCATCGCCGCCAGCGAGCCCTCGACGGTGGGGTAGCCCACGGGGAGATACGCCATGAGGGCGGGTCGGCCCTCGGCGAGGCACGCCTCGATCGTGTCGCGGGAACTCACGCCGTGCCTCCCTCGGAGGAGTCGAGCAGGCCGAAGTACTCGGCCGCCGTATGCATGTCCTTGTCCCCGCGCCCGGAGAGGTTCACGAGGAACACCGTCTCCGAGGCCCGCTCGGGACCGACCTCGGCGGCGATCTCCCGGCCGACCTCGATGGCGCCCGCGAGAGCGTGAGCGGACTCCAGGGCAGGAATGATGCCCTCGGTCCTGCAGAGCAGGAGGAATGCGTCCATGACGTCCGAGTCGGTCGCGTAGCGGTACTCGGCGCGCCCGCTGTCGCGCAGGAACGAGTGCTCGGGCCCGACGCTCGGGTAGTCCAGGCCGGCCGAGATGGAGTGCGACTCGACGGTCTGGCCGTCGTCGTCCTGCATGAGATAGCTCATCGCCCCGTGGAGGACGCCGGGAGAGGCGCTTGCGAAACGGGCTGCGTGCCGTCCCGACTCGACGCCCTCTCCCCCGGCCTCGACGCCGATGAGCCGGACCTCCTCGTCCGGGATGAACGCGTGGAAGATGCCCATCGCGTTCGAGCCACCCCCGACGCACGCGAGAACGACGTCGGGCAGGCGACCGGTGAGTGAGAGAACCTGCTCGCGGGCCTCCTCGCCGATGATCTTGTGGAAGTCGCGCACCATCTCCGGGAAGGGGTGCGGACCGGTCACCGTCCCGATGAGGTAGTGCGTCGTCTCGACGTTGGTGACCCAGTCCCGCAGCGCCTCGTTGATCGCGTCCTTGAGGGTCGCGCTCCCGTGCTCGACGGGGACCACCGTCGCACCGAGCATCTTCATCCGGGCCACGTTGAGCGCCTGGCGCTCGGTGTCGACCTTGCCCATGTAGATCGTGCAGTCGAGCCCGAGCAGGGCTGCCGCCGTCGCTGTGGCGACACCGTGCTGGCCGGCACCGGTCTCGGCAATGACCCGGGTCTTGCCCATCCGCACGGTGAGGAGCGCCTGGGCGAGGACGTTGTTGATCTTGTGCGAACCCGTGTGGTTGAGGTCCTCACGCTTGAGGATGACGCGGACCCCTCCGCAGTGCTCGGCGAACCGCGGCACCTCGGTGATGATGCTCGGTCGCCCGACGTACGTGCGGTGCAGGCGGTTCAGCTCATTGGTGAACTCGGGGTCGACCGCGGCCTTGAGCCGTGCCTCGTCGAGCTCCTCGAGCGCGGGAATGAGCGCCTCGGGGACATACCGGCCACCGAACCGGCCGAAGCGCCCCGGCTGCTCGGTCGCGTTCGTCTCCGCGCGCGGAGCCACCGCTGCCCCCGTCTCGTCGCTCCGGCCAGGCTCGCGCGCCACGTCGCCGCCCTTCACGTCACTCATCGCTTCACCTTGATCGAGGTCAGATCGGCCACCAGCTGCCGCGGGTCGGGCGCCTTGACGAGCGCCTCGCCCACCAGGACTGCGTCGGCGCCGGCATCGGCGTAGCGCTGGGCATCCGCCACCCCGAAGATCCCCGACTCGGCGACCCGGATCCGCTCCTTGGGGATGCGCGGCGCGAGCCGCTCGAAGACCTGCGGGTCGACCTCGAGGGTCTTGAGGTTGCGGGCATTGACACCGATGACCTCCGCCCCGAGGTCGAGAGCACGGTTCGTCTCGGCCTCGTCGTGCACCTCGACGAGGGCGACCATGCCGAGGGACCGGGTCAGGCCGTACAACCGGGTGAGATCGGGGTAGCTGAGCGCGGACACCATGAGAAGGACGAGGTCGGCGCCGTGGGCCCGGGCCTCGTGCACCTGGTAGTCGGTGACGATGAAGTCCTTGCGCAGCACGGGGGTGGAGACGGCAGCACGGACGGCGTCGAGGTCAGCGAGGCTGCCGCCGAAACGGCGCTCCTCGGTGAGGACGCTGATCGCGGTGGCCCCGCCCGACGCATACTCACTGGCCAGGACGGCCGGCTCGGGGATCTCGGCGAGCGCGCCCTTGCTCGGGCTGCGGCGCTTGACCTCGGCGATGAGCGAGAGCGTCCGCCCGCGCAGCGCGGGAAGGACCGGCCGCGCCGGGGGTGCGGCCGCGGCCGCCTTGATGACGTCGCCGAGGGGCACGCGCGCCTCGCGTGCGCGCAGGTCAGCACGGACGCCGGAGATGATCTGGTCCAGGACGGTCGGCATGCTCGACAGGCTATCCGGGGCTACCGTCAGCGGCCCGAGCCGTCCACGGCACCGGCATCGGCCGTCGGGTCCTCCCCCTCGGAGAGCCGCTCCCAGTCGGAGGTCACCCGCTCCCCGCGCTTGCCCGGGCGCTCGGTCCCGGGCCGGTCGTATGCGCTGGACGGCTGCGGCCAGGCCGTCGCCCCCCGCCCGGCGAGGGCGGCCAGCACGAGCCCGAGGAGGGCGGGGACGAGCGCGAGGTAGGCCCAACCGGTGGCCTCGCCGGTCGCGGTGAGCGACCCGGTCCGGCCGGTGTCGGCGGCGGCCGCCGATCCGAGGATGGCGGAGGGGTCCATGATGACGCGCAGGACGAGTGCTCCGAGGAACAGGGCGGTGAGGAGCAGGATGACCGCGGCGACGCGGCGTCCGACCGTGCGGGTCGCGGCCGCTGCCACCGCTCCGGCGAGGAGGACCAGGCCGAGAGCGACGATCCCGGTGACGGCCTCGTCACCGCCCACCTGCTGCAGGCTGCCGCCGATCATGGCGTCGTCGACGGTGCCCTCGATCCACGGGCGCCCGGCCGCGATGACGGTGAGGAGCGCCGCGAGCGCTCCGATGAGGACCGCTCCGGCACGGCGGGTGAGGACGCTCATCGACCCCCCTCCCCGGTCCCGCCGATCGGTCGCATGCTCGCCGCCGTGGCGACGGCACGCAGCGCGGCGGTCGCCTTCGCGATGCACTCGCGGTGCTCACTCAGCGGGTCCGAGTCGGCGACGATCCCCGCACCCGCCTGGACGTATGCGGTGCCTCCTCGCAGGACCGCCGTCCGGATGGCGATGGCCATGTCGAGGTCTCCGTGGAAGTCGATGTAGCCGACCACTCCCCCGTACACGCCGCGCCGGGTCTCCTCGTAGTGGTCGATGAGCTCCATCGCCCGGGGCTTCGGCGCACCGGAGAGCGTGCCGGCCGGGAAGGTGGCCCGCAGGACGTCATAGGCACGCATGCCGTCGCGCAGCTCGCCGGTCACGGTGGACTCGATGTGCATGACGTGGCTGTAGCGCCGCACCTCCATGAACTCGACTACCTCGACCGTCCCGGGTCGGCACACCCGACCGAGGTCGTTGCGCCCCAGGTCGACGAGCATGACGTGCTCCGCGCGCTCCTTGGGGTCCGCGAGCAGCTCGTGCTCGAGCCACACGTCCTCCTCCGGGGTCTTGCCGCGCGGTCGGGACCCTGCGATGGGGTGGGTGATCGCGGTGCGGCCGCTCACCTTGACGAGGGCCTCGGGTGAGGAGCCGACGACGTCGACGATGTCGCCGTCGAGGGTCGGGATCCGGAACAGGTACATGTACGGGCTGGGGTTGCTCGCCCGCAGCGCCCGGTAGACGTCGAGGGGGTGGGCGGGGCACGGCACCGAGAACCGTTGGGACAGCACGACCTGGAACACCTCGCCGGCCCGGATGTCCTCCTTCGCCGACTCGACGAGGGCGACGAAGGACTCCTCGGTCGCGCTGCTCGTCACCGAGCTCAGGACGGTGGCCACCTGGCCGTGGTCGATGGCGACCACGGTCGACTCGGCCGGGGCTGCGAGCTGGGCGGTCATCCGGTCGAGACGCTCGATGGCGTCCGCCCACGCCTCCTGGACCCGCTCACTGCTGCCGTCGTAGTTGATCGCGTTCGCGACGAGCAGGACGGTGCCGTCGGTGTGGTCCAGGACCGCGACGTCGGTGGCCAGCATCATCGCCACCTCGGGCAGACCGAGGTCGTCCGTGGTGGTCTCCGGGATCCGCTCCCAGCGCCGCACCGCGTCGTAGCCGACCAGGCCCACCATCCCGCCGGTGAGCGGCGGCAACCCCGGGACCGGCTCGGTCGCCAGCGCGTCGACCGTGGCGGCGAGGGCCTCCGTGGCCAGACCCTCGGTAGGGACCCCGGCCGGAGGTTCGCCGATCCAGCGCACCTCCCCGTCCTGCGCGGTGAGCGTCGCGCGACTCGCCGCACCGATGATGGAGTACCTCGACCAGACTCCCCCGTGCTCGGCGGACTCGAGGAGGAAGGTGCCCGGCCGCGACCCTGCGAGCTTGCGGTAGAGCCCGACCGGTGTCTCGGCGTCGGCCATGAGCCGGCGCACGACCGGGATGACCCGGCGGTCCTCGGCGAGGATCTCGAAGGTCTCCAGGTCCGGCCACGTGGTGCCGACGGTGAGCTGCGGATGCGGTGTGGTGGTCACGACGCGGCAATCTCGGTGAAGCAGGTCCGCGTGCCGTTGTGGCAGGCAGCGCCGACCTGGTCCACGGTGAGGAGCAGCGCGTCGCCGTCGCAGTCGAGGGAGATCGAACGCACGTGCTGGGTGTGGCCCGAGGTGTCCCCCTTGCGCCAGTACTCGCCGCGGGATCGCGACCAGTAGGTGACCCTGCCCTCCTCGAGCGTGCGGCGCAGGGCCTCGTCGTCCATCCAGCCGAGCATGAGGACCTCACGGGTCTCGTGGTCCTGGATGATGGCGGCGACGAGACCGGCACTGTCGCGCTTGAGCCGGTCGGCGATCCGGGGGTCTAGACGGTCGGTCACAGGTGACATTCTCGCAAGGGTCTAGCGGACGGTGATCCCGGCACCGCGAAGGGCGCCCTTGACCTCACCGATCGACAGCTCGCCGAAGTGGAAGACACTGGCCGCGAGCACGGCGTCGGCTCCGGCCTGGACGGCCGGCGGGAAGTGCTCCACGGCGCCGGCTCCGCCCGAGGCGATGAGCGGCACCGTCACCTCGGCCCGGACCGCGCGGATGAGCTCGAGATCGAAGCCAGCCTTCGTGCCGTCGGCGTCCATCGAGTTCAGGAGGATCTCCCCGGCGCCGAGCTCGGCCGCTCGTGCGCACCACTCGATGGCGTCGATGCCGGTGCCCCGCCGTCCTCCGTGGGTCGTGACCTCGAACCCGCCGAGGATCCGACCGTCCTCGTCCCGACGGCGCCGGACATCGGCCGACAGGACGAGCACCTGAGCCCCGAAGCGGTCCGCGACCTCACTGATGAGCGAGGGACGAGCGATGGCAGCGGTGTTCACCCCGACCTTGTCCGCCCCGCAGCGGAGGAGGCGGTCGACGTCGTCGACGCTGCGCACCCCGCCTCCGACGGTGAGGGGGATGAAGACCTCCTCGGCGGTGTGCCTCACGACGTCGTACATCGTCTCCCGGTCACCGCTGCTCGCCGTGACGTCGAGGAAGGTCAGCTCGTCCGCTCCCGCTGCGCCGTATGCGGCGGCCAGCTCAACCGGGTCACCGGCGTCACGCAGGTCGGCGAAGTTCACGCCCTTGACGACGCGGCCGGCGTCGACGTCGAGGCACGGGATGACCCGCACCGCGACCGATGACTGACTCCCTGACTGCGTCATGCAGCCCATTACACACCGCTCCTAGACTCGTGGCTCATGCGGTTCCAGGTGCCGGACCGGGCAGATCCGGCGGACGTGGCCACGGTGGTCGAGGCCGTCGGCACGGCGGAGCCGCGCTGCGGGGGCGTACGGATTGTCGCCATCGACGGGCTGAGCGGGGCGGGGAAGACGACGCTTGCCGCGGCTGTGGGAGCAGCCCTCGGTGCGCCGGTGCTCCACATGGACAGCATCTATCCCGGGTGGGACGGGCTTGCCGAGTCGGTCGGGCTGCTCACGACACAGGTGCTCCAGCCGCTCGCCCGGGGCGAGAAGGCCGCATACCGGATCTGGGACTGGCACCGCGACGGGTGGAACGGGACGGCTGAGGTGCCCGTCTGCGAGCTCCTCGTCATCGAAGGGTGCGGCTCGAGCGTCGGCCCGTCCGGGGAGTATGCGGCGGTCCGGGTGTGGGTCGAGGCACCTGTGGAGGTGCGGAGGGAGCGCGGGCTGGCCCGCGACGGTGCGGCCTACCGGCCGAACTGGGAGCGGTGGGCGGCTCAGGAGGCAGAGCTGTTCGGCCGGGACGGCACTCGCGCCAAGGCCGACCTCATCGTCACGACCGGCTAGCGATGTCCGGCCGGGACGGCACTCGCGCCAAAGCCGACCTCGTCGTCACCACCGCCTAATGGGCTCCCCCGCCCAGCTGGGCCAGGGTCGCGAGTCGGGTGGCCTCGGCGGACGCCCTGGGACCATCGGCCTTCTGCACGGCCATGACGGCGACCTCGTCCCCGTCGTGGAGCGCGAGGACCGGCCACGCGGCCCCACCGTGGAAGCGCACGGCCTCCACCTCGGGCCACTCGACGCGGCGGGACAGGATGAGGTTGCGCACGTAGATCCCGCGCTCGTCCGGAACCGCCCGGATCCCGACGTAGCGCCAGAGGAAGAGCCCGATCATCGCGCCCATCGCGAACATCATGACCCGGTCCCCCGGCCCGAAGCTCCCGCCCTCGCCGCGTCCCGGCACGAAGACCGCGAAGCCGGTGAAGAGGAGGATGGCCAGCGTGGACATGACCATCGGCACGGCTCGCCCCCGGCGGGAGCGGAACACCGCATACAGGTCTGCGCTGTCCGGTGCTCCGGAGGTCGGCGTCGTTGCCTCGTTCATCGCACTCTCCCTCAGATCCGGCACGCGCTGATCTCGGTCACGAGGATCGCGCGCGCACCGAGGTCATAGAGCCGGTCCATGATCTGGTTGGTCTCGAAGCGGGGAACCATGGCTCGCACGGCGACCCAGTCCCGGTCGGCGAGCGGCGAGATCGTCGGTGACTCGAGGCCCGGCGTCACCTCGCAGGCGGCGTCGACGACCCTCCGCGGGCAGTCGTAGTCGAGCATGACGTAGGACCGCGCCGTCACGACCCCGAGGAGCCGGCGGCGGAGCACCTCGATGGCGGCCTGCTCAGGGGAGTTCTCGTCCTTGATGAGCACGGCCTCGCTGCGCAGGATGGGGTCGCCGAACACCTCGAGGCCCTGGCTGCGCAGGGTCGCTCCGGTCTCGACGACGTCGGCGATGACCTCCGCGACGCCCAGGGAGACGGCGGTCTCAACAGCACCGTCGAGGCGGACCACCTCGGCGCCGACGCCGAGGTCGGCCAGGTGCTGCTGGACCAGGCCGGGGTAGGACGTGGCGACCCGACGACCCGCGATCTCGGCGACCGACCCCACCACGCCCGGGCGCGCCGCATACCGGAACGTCGACTGACCGAAGCCGAGCGGCATGACCTCGACGGCCGGGGACTCGGCGTCGAGCAGGAGGTCCCGCCCGGTGATGCCGCAGTCGACCGTGCTGCTGCCGACATAGACGGCGATGTCACGGGGTCGCAGGTAGAACAGCTCGACCTCGTTGCTCGCGTCCGTGACGACGAGCTCCTTGGGATCGCGGCGGGTGCGGTACCCCGCCTCGCGCAGCATGTCGCCGGCGGAGTCGGAGAGGGTTCCCTTGTTGGGGACGGCGATTCGGAGCATGGCCTTCTCGTATGTGTTCTGGATCTGAAGCTGAGTGGTGAGGCTGAGGCGTGCGGTGAAGCAGGGAGGTGGCGCTCTGAGTCAAGCGCCTGAGGCGTCCGTCAGAGATGTGCGTAGACGTCGTCGAGGCTGATGCCCCGGGCGAGCATGAGGACCTGGAGGTGGTAGAGGAGCTGGCTGATCTCCTCCGCCGCGCGCTCTGCGCTCTCGTGCTCAGCCGCCATCCAGACCTCGGCCGCCTCCTCGACGATCTTCTTCCCGATCGCATGCACGCCGGCATCGAGGGCGGCCACGGTGCCGGACCCCTCGGGGCGGGTGGCTGCCTTGTCAGCGAGCTCGGCGTACAGCTGGTCGAAGGATTTCACGCGAACCAGCCTACGGGTCAGCGGCCGACCGACCCCCACCCGTCTCAGGAGGCCGGTGCCCAGGTCCTGCGAAGCCGCTGTCGCGAGGCGACGCCGACTCAGAGGTCCTGACGCGGTCCTGAGCGCTCGGGTGTCGTCAACCGCCTGCCGGCTACTACCTCGCGAGCCGGAGCGAGCGCAGCGTGTCGGCGGTGACGAGCGCGGCCTGAGCGGCCTCGTAGCCCTTGTCCTCCGAGGAGTGGGGCAGACCGGCCCGGTCCAGAGCCTGCTCCTCGTTGTCGCACGTGAGCACGCCGAAACCGACCGGGACGCCGGTGCGCACCGCGACCTCGGTCAACCCGTTCGTGGCCGCGTTGCAGACGTACTCGAAGTGGGGCGTCCCGCCGCGGATGACGACACCGAGCGCGACGACGGCGTCCACGTGAGGAGCGATCCGGGCCGCGGCCACGGGGAGCTCGAAGGTGCCGGGGACCCGCACGAGGGTGGGGTCTGCGACACCGGCCTCGACGAGAGCGCGACGGGCACCGGCGATGAGGCCGTCCATCACCTGCTCGTGCCAGGACGCGGCGATGACGACGACGCGCATGCCCTCCGCGGTCACGCTCAGGGTGGGTGCTCCGGCTCCGCTCATGCCCTCTTCTCCTTGGTGGTGCTGTCGTGGTGGCCGGTGTCCTTCGGGTCCGTGTCGGTGCGCTCCTGCGGGGCGGGCGGTCGCCGACTCGCGAGCGGGTCCGGCAGCAGGTGGCCCAGCCGGTCGCGCTTGGTGCGCAGGTAGGTCGCATTCGCGGGGTGGACCGTCGTGAGGGACGGCACCATCCGCTCGACGACGATGCCGGCGGACTCGACCGCCTGAACCTTCGCGGGGTTGTTCGTCAGCAGGGCGAGCCGCTCGACCCCGAGAGAGCGCAGGATGGCTGCAGCGGCGCCGTACTCTCGCGCGTCGACCGGAAGACCGAGGTGGGTCTGGGCGTCGACGGTGTCGACACCGGCGTCCTGGAGGGCGTAGGCCTGGAGCTTCGCGAGGAGGCCCACGGCACGGCCCTCGTGACCGCGCAGGTAGATGACGGCACCGCCCTCGCGCCCGACGCGCTCCAGCGCCGACTGCAGCTGCGGTCCGCAGTCGCACCGCTGGGAGCCGAGGGCGTCCCCGGTGAGGCACTCCGAGTGGATCCGCACGAGGGGCACGCCGTCACTGCCCGTCAGACCACGCGGGCTCACGAGGGCGAGGTGCTCGTCGCCGGTCTCGTTGTCGGAGAAGCCGTACAGGTCGAAGCGGCCGTAGGCGGTCGGCAGAACGGTGCGAACGACCTCGGTGACCCGGCTCGGGCGCTGCCGGTAGGCGACGAGGTCGGCAATCGAGATGACGGGCAGGCCGCGCTCGCGCCCGAGCTCGAGCACCTCGGGCAGGCGCATCATGTCACCGTCGTCGCGCACGAGCTCGCCGATGACCCCCACGGGTCGCAGCCCGGCGAGCCGGCACAGATCCACCGTGGCCTCCGTGTGGCCGCGCCGCTCGAGCACACCTCCTGGCTTCGCGCGCAGCGGCAGCACGTGACCGGGGCGGACCAGGTCCGCGGCGGTCGTGTGCGGGTCGGCGAGCAGGCGGATGGTCCGGGTGCGGTCCGCGGCGCTGATGCCGGTGGTCACCCCTTCCCGGGCGTCCACCGAGACGGTGTATGCGGTGCGCAGCGGGTCGGCGTTCTGGGCGACCATGAGGGGCAGGTCGAGGCGGTCGGCCAGGTCGTTCGGCAACGGCGCGCAGAGGTACCCCGAGGTGTGCCGGATCGTCCAGGCGAGCCACTCGGTGGTGAGGGTCTCTGCTGCGAGGACGACGTCGCCCTCGTTCTCACGGTCCTCGTCGTCGACGACGAGCACCGGAAGGCCGGCGCGCAGGGCGTCCAGGGCCTCCTCGATGGTGGACAGTTCACTCATGAGATCACCTTGGGCTCTTCCGTGGCGGAGGGCATCTGGCCCGTGCGGGCAGCGAGCATGCGCTCGACGTACTTGGCGAGGACATCGACCTCGAGGTTGACCCGCTCCCCCGGCTGGCGCAGGCCGAGCGTGGTCAGCTCCAGCGTCGTCGGGATGAGGCTCACCGTGAACGTGTCGTCCTCGAGCGAGGCGACGGTGAGGCTCACGCCGTCGACCGTGATCGAGCCCTGCGGGACGAGGTAGCGCGCGAGGGCCGGCGGGAGGGTGAAGCGCACCGTCTCCCACCGGTCTCCGGGGGTGCGGGACACGACCGTTGCAGTGGCATCGACGTGGCCCTGGACGATGTGTCCGCCGAAGCGTCCGTCGGCGGCCATCGCCCGCTCGAGGTTGACCCGGTCGCCCGGCCGCAGGTCGCCGATGCCCGTGAGCGCGAGCGTCTGCGCCATGACGTCGACGGTGAAGGTGTCGCCCTCGACGGTGGTGACGGTGAGGCAGACCCCGTTGACCGCGATCGAGTCCCCGTGCGCCGCGTCGGTCGTGACGACGGGTCCGCGGATGGTGAGCCTGGCCGAGTCCTCGCCGTGCGCGATCTCCTCGACCCGGCCGAGCTCCTCGACGATGCCGGTGAACATCTAGCTCCTCTCCTCAAGGGGGGCGCGACGGTGCGGGCGCAGCGTGATGCGGGCGTCCGCACCGACGAGACGGAGGTCGGTGATGGTGAGGCGACGGGCGTCGTCGATCGAGACGATGCCCAGGTCTGCGACGGCGGCAGGGCCGGCGCCGAGGATCGCGGGCGCCAGATAGGCGATGACCTCGTCGACGAGGTCCGCACGGAGGAACGCAGCCGTCAGCGTGGGCCCACCCTCGACGAGGACGTGGTGCACGCCGCGGCCCTGAAGGTGCGTCAGCACCTCGCGCACGTCGTGGGTGGCCAGGTGCTCGGTCGGTGCCGATCCGTCGGTGAGGCGCGAGCCCGGACGCGGACCGCGGTGACCGACCACGACGCGCAGGGGCTGCCGACCGACGAGGGCACCGGACTCGTCGCGCACGGTGAGGCCGGGGTCGTCGATGAGCGCAGTGCCGGAGCCGACGAGGATCGCGCCGCACTCGGCACGGAGCCGGTGGGCATCCGCTCTGGCCTCGGGTCCGGTGATCCAGCGGCTCGACCCGTCGGCCGCGGCCACCCGGCCGTCGAGCGTGGTCGCCGTCTTGAGCGTGACGAACGGGCGCCCCAGCTCGGCGCTGTGCAGCCAGGTGCGGTTCACCTCCCGCGCGGCGTCGGCCAGCAGCCCACCCTGCACGCTCACCCCGTGCTCAGCCAGCCGACGGGCTCCGCCGGACGCGGCCGCACTGGGGTCGGCCACCGCATACACGACCCGGGCAACGCCGGCGCAGATGAGGGCGTCGGCGCACGGCCCGGTCCGCCCGGTGTGGGCGCACGGCTCCAGGGTGACGTATGCGGTGGCCCCGCGAGCGGAGTCCCCCGCCTGCCGCAGGGCGTCGGCCTCGGCGTGCGCAGTCCCGGCCCCGCGGTGCCATCCGGTCACCGGGGCGGACCCGTCCGCCGGCACGATGACGCAGCCGACGCGCGGGTTGGGGTCCATCACCGGGCCGCGACGGGCCGCGGTGATCGCCAGCTCCATGAAGGCGACGTCACGGCCGCCGGCAGCAGAGGTGTCAGAAGTGGGGGTGTCAGGAACGGGGGTGTCAGACGCAGTGTTGTCAGGACCAAGGGTGTCAGGAGCGGGGGTGTCGGGAGCGGGACTGCCAACGACAGAGCTCTCGGTGTCGAGGAGGTCGGCGCCCGTCGGCGCCGCATCCACGATGGCAGCGTCGACGACGCGCCGCTGCGACGCGTGGTCCACGCGTCGGCTGCTCACGTCCTGGCTGCTCATGTCCTGCCCTCGTGCCGTCGATCCTGATCTGATCGGGCTCCGGGCGGACGGTGACCGCACCATGGCGACTCACCGTCATCACGTGGCAGACCGAGCATGTCGCGCTGCCGGTCGTGATGACCTCGTGCTGCCTCCCATCCGGACTCTCACCGTCGGTCCTGGAGTTTCACCAGGTCAACCGCTCACTGGCTGCAAGCGGGTCGTGGACTATCACCACCGGTTCGGAATTGCACCGACCCCGGAGCACGTGCCTCTCAGTATGCCCCACGCCCGGCGGCGACCCCGAACCACGAGACCGGTGATTCCGCTCACTGAGACTGCTCGGGTGCGGATGTGCCGCCAGGTGGCACAGCGCGATTCAGGAGGGCGGAGCGGAGCCTACGGCTGCCACCAGGGACGCAGCGGCAGCTGCACATCGGGTTCCGGGCGCACGGCGAGGACGTGGTGCAGCTGAATGGTGTTCTGCTCGAACCCGAGCCGGGAGCCGGCCATGTACAGACCCCACACCCTGGCCGTCCCGGGACCGACCTCGGCTACGCACTCGTCCCAGTTGTCGACGAGGTTGCGGCACCACGCAGCGAGGGTGAGCGCATAGTGCTGCCGCAGGTTCTCCGAGTGGAGCACCTCCAGGCCGGCGTTCTGGGCCTCGGTGATGATGCGCCCCGACCCGGTGAGCTCGCCGTCGGGGAAGACGTAGCGGTCGATGAACGCGCCGGTCTCCTGGTGCTGGTTGTGCGGACGGGTGATGCAGTGGTTGAGCAGCAGGCCACCGGGTCGCAGCCGCTCCCGGATGAACTCGAAGTAGGACGGGTAGTTCTGCACCCCGACGTGCTCGGTGAGACCGATGGAGGACACGGCATCGAAGCCGGTCTCGGTGACCGAGCGGTAGTCGGCGTACCGCACCTCGGCCAGGTCGCTGAGGCCATCCTCGGCGATCTGCTTCTGGGCCCAGTCCGCCTGCTGCCTCGACAGGGTCACGCCGAGCGTGCGCACTCCCTGGCGGGCCGCATACCGGACCATGCCGCCCCAGCCGCAGCCGATGTCGAGGAGCCGGTCCCCCGGTGAGAGCGCGAGCTTGTCGAAGACGAGCCGGTACTTGTTCTCCTGGGCCGCTTCCAGCGTCGCCTCGGGAGTCGGGTACACCGCGCAGGTGTAGGTCATCGAGGGCCCGAGGACCATCTCGTAGAAGCGGTTGGAGACGTCGTAGTGGTGACTGATCGCCTCGGCGTCCCGGCGGCGGCTGTGCCGCAGTCCGTGGACCGTCCGGCGCCAGCGCGGCAGACGCTCCTGGGGCGGCGGCTCGGGGGGGAGGAGCCCGCGCACCCCGAGCAGGCGCGCCACCGTGAGGGCGGCGGACGGGGTCGGCTTCTCGAACCGGAGCGAGCTGAGGGCGGCGAGCAGCTCGTAGGGGTCACCGGGGTGCACCCCGGTCGCGTCGAGGTCGCCGGCGACATAGGCGCGCGCGAGCCCGAGGTCGCCCGGCGCCGTCGCGAGGAAGGCCAGACCGCGTGGCGTCCTCAGGTGCAGACCCAGGGTCGCGTCGGCTGGCCCGCTGCACGAGCCGTCGTATGCGGTGAACCGCACCCCCATCGTCCCGCCGGTGATCTCGTCGACCAGCTCGCCGATCGTCGGTGTCTGCGGTCGAGTCCGTTCAGCTGTCGTCATGCCCTGCGCACCGCCTTGCTGTAGAGGTCCAGGAGTCTGCCGTTGGGGTCGTAGATCGCCTTGAGCCGTTTCACCTCGTCTCCTCCGTAGAGTCGGTCGAAGGTCTCCTCGTCGTAGAAGCTCTCTGAGTAGAGCGACTTGTGGCCTCCGACGTGGTCCACCATCTCCTCGATCCTGCGGTTCGCAGCACCGGGCCGACCTGGCGTCCCGGGGACCGTCGACCAGAAGCCGATATTGACGTACGTCTGCTCACGGCGCAACGGGTAAAGCGGCCACGGATGGGCCTCCAGCTCCCCATCTCCGGCTGTGCCCTGCTCGCGAAGTCGCAACGGACACAGCCAGATCGGCTCGATGGGGATGTTCTCTAGGAACCAGCGGAGGAACTCCTCCGTCCGCTCGAGCGGAATCTCGACGTCCTGGATGACGCGCTCGCGGGGCGGCTGTCCCTGACGCGCCTCGAGACGGTCCGAGACGGACCACCGGTGGTCGAGCGCGATGAGCTTCCAGTACACGCTCGAGCGCAGGAGCCGGCGCGGCCAGAGCCGCCGGATCCGGGGGTTCTGGGCGCCGAAGGCACGCGAGCACCAGAACCAGTCGGTGTCCCAGCGCCACAGGTAGTCGTGGGTGGTGAGCAGATCGTGCTTGGGGGTGGCGACGTCGTGCTGGATCGAGCGGTAGTAGATCTGCTGACCGGTGTAGTCGCTCGGTCGGCCGGGGTCGTCGCTGCGGCGACCCAGGGTCAGGTAGGCCTCGTCCGCCGTGAAGACCACCCCGTCGAGGTAGTCGACGGGCTCGCCCCCCCACATGCCGGTCCCGACGATGTCGCCGATGGCCGTGATCACCTCGCCGAGATCCCTGAAGCGCACGTGGCGTAGTGACACCGTCGAGCGCACCTCCTCGAGCTCGATCCGCAGCCGCGTCGCGTAGCCCAGCGAGCCGTACGAGTTCGGGAAGCCGCGGTAGAGGTCGCTGTGCTCGTTGTCCGGAGCAGCCGTGACGATCTCACCTGCCCCGGTGAGGATGTCCATCTCGAGGACCGACTCGTGCGGGAGCCCGTTGCGGAAGGAGGTCGACTCGATCCCGAGCCCGGTCACCGCACCGCCGAGGGTGATCGTCTTCAGCTGGGGCACGACGAGCGGCGCCAGGCCGTACGGCAGTGTGGCCCGGACGAGGTCCTCGTAGGTGCACATCCCACCCACTTCCGCGGTGCGTGACACCGGGTCGACGGAGAAGACCCCGGTGAGCCCGGAGACATCGAGTCCCGGGGCCGCAGCCTCGGCTCGGGGGCGGAACAGGTTCGAGGTGCGCTTGGCCAGGCGCACCGGCGCGGTGGGCGGCAGGCTCAGGTAGCTGTCGAGGAGGCGTCCGACGCCCTCGTGGTATCCGCTCACGGAAGCACCGCTCCGACGAGGCACCCCAGCCTGGCCCCGCCTTGCCAGCGGGCCTGGGACTCCATGTGCCGCATGTTCATTCACCCTATCGCCCGCGGCTCGGATCCCGAAGGACGACGTCGGCTTGCACGTTCCGGTCCCCATGTGGTTTCTTAGGTAAGCCTTACCTACCCTCAGGAGCCAGAAACCTATGTCCCTCCCCCGCTTCCTCACCGCCGCCGTCGCCGGCGCGGTCCTTCTCACCGGGTGCGGCACGTCCTCCGCGAGCCAGTCCTCGGCCACCGACACGCCCGATGGCGCTCCCAGCCCGAGCACGAGCGACGTCCCGGTCTCGGTCACCATCACCGACGCCCAGGACCGCGAGGTCGAGGTCCCCACCAACCCGGGGACGGTCGTCGTCATGGACTGGAGCGTCATCCGCACCCTCTCCGACCTCGGCGTGGAGGTGGACGCCGTCCCGCAGTCCTCCGGCGCCCTGCCCGAGGACATCGCGGAGTACCAGGACGCCACCACCGTCGGCACCGTCTTCGAGCCGGACTACGAGGCGATCGCCGCCCTCGAGCCAGACCTCGTCATCGTGGGCTCGCGCAGCGGCACCCCCGAGGTCGTCGCGGAGTTCGAGAAGTTCGCCCCTGCAGTCCTTGACATGTCCGTGCGCGCGAAGGATCCCGCCGACGTCTTCGACCTGACCACCGAGCGCGTGGTCCAGCTCGGCTCGATCTTTGGTGTCGAGCAGGAGGCCACCGACCTGATGGCCGACCTCGAGACCCAGATCGCCGAGGTCAAGGAGCAGACCGGCGACCTCGGGACCGCCATGGTCGTGCAGGTCTCCGACGGCACCGTGAGCGCCTACGGCCCGGGATCGCGGTTCAGTCAGGTCTACACCGACTTCGGGTTCACGCCCACCCAGGCACCGATCGAGGACGGCGGCTCCCACGGTGAGGAGATCAGCCAGGAGTTCTTCGTCCAGTACAACCCCGGCGTCATCTTCGTCCTCGACCGCGCCAAGGCCATCGGGGAGGAGCAGACCCCCGCCCTCGACGTCCTGTCGAACGGCCTCGTCGACACCACGGACGCCGCAGCCGACGGCAAGATCATCGAGATCGACGGCTTCGCCTGGTACCTCGCCACCGCTGCGCCGTCCTCGTGGCAGCAGATGGTCGACGACGTGCGCAAGGCCCTCTGAGCGCCAGTCACGACAGCAGGTTGACGACCACATGGTGATCCCCGCGTGAACGTCCTCGCGACCGGCGGCCGCACCTCGCTCTGGGTCTCCCTCGGAGCGGTGGTGCTGGCCGTCGGCGCATACCTGTCGCTCGCGGTCGGGGTCGTCCCCATCCCGTTGAGCGACATGCTCTCCCCCGATGAGCGTCAGTGGATGCTGCTCAGCCAGGTACGCATCCCCCGACTGGTCGCCGTCCTGCTCTCCGGCGCGGCGCTGGCGGTCGCCGGACTCATCATGCAGCGGGTCACCCAGAACAGCTTCGTCTCCCCCTCGACCTCCGGCACGGTGGAGGCCGCCGTCCTGGGCATCCTCGTCGCGACGCTTCTCGTGCCAGGTATCTCGCTCCTCGGCAAGATGGTGGTCGCCATCGTCGTGGCGGTGGCCGGGACGATGATCTTCCTCCAGCTCCTGCAGCGGATCCGGCACCGGGACCCGATCGTCGTCGCCCTCGTCGGACTGATGTACGGAGGCGTGCTCTCGGCCATTACGGTCTTCATCGCCTACCAGCGGGACCTGCTCCAGCTCCTCGAGATCTGGACGACCGGCTCGTTCAGCGCTGTCATGTCGGGTCAGTACGAGCCGCTCTATGCCGTACTCGCCGTGGGCGTGCTGGGGTACGTCTTCGCGGACCGGTTCACCGTCGTCGGCATGGGCCGGGAGTTCGCCACGAACCTCGGCGTGAGCTACCTGCGGATCCTCTACACCGCGCTCATCATCCTCTCGGTCATGACCGCAGTCGTCGTGGTCGTCGTGGGTGCCATCCCCTTCCTCGGTCTCATCGTCCCCAACGTCGTCTCGATGTTCATGGGCGACCACGTGCGGCGCACGCTTCCGGTCACCGCCCTCGCCGGCGCCGGGTTCGTCCTGCTCTGCGACGTCATCGGCCGCACCGTCCGCTTCCCCTACGAGATCCCGGTGGCAACGATCGCCGGCGTCCTCGGCGCCGGCGTCTTCGTCTGGCTCATCCTGCGGGCCGCCCGCCGTCCGGGAGCCACCCGATGACCGCCGTCTCCGACCGCGCGTCCGAGATCCTCGGGCTCCACCCCGCGACCGGCACATCGGTCACCGAGCGGGAGCGGCTGAGGTCGATCCGGCGGACGGCCGTCATCCTGGGCCTGCTGTGCGCGGGCTTCGCCGCCGCATACCTCCTCTGGGACGTCAAGGGCAGCTGGTCGTATGCGCTGGACCTGCGATCCCGCCAGCTCGCCTCGCTCGTCGTCGTGGGTGCCGCGGTCGGCGCCAGCTCGCTCGTCTTCCAGACGATCGCGGGCAGCCGGATCCTCACCCCGGGCGTCATGGGCTTCGACTCGCTCTACGTCCTCATCCAGACCGTCATCGTCTCGGTCCTCGGGCCGAGCGCTCTGCAGCTCATGGGCGTCCCGGAGCGGTTCATCCTCAACACGGCGCTCCTGGCGGGCTTCGGCCTCCTCCTGTTCCGGTGGCTCTTCCGCGCCCACAGCCGCAACCTCTTCGTCCTCGTCCTCGTCGGCATCGTCGTCGGCTCGTTCTTCACCTCGCTCGCGACCTTCGCCTCGCGCATGCTCAGCCCGGACGACTACCTCACCCTCCAGACCGTGCTGTTCGCGAGCTTCACGACCGTCGATGTCCAGCTGCTCGGCGTGACCGCCGCCGTCGCGGTCCTCGGGATGGCTGCCCTCGTGCCGCTCCTGCGCCGCCTCGATGTCGTCGACCTCGGCAAGGACGCGGCAACCGGGCTCGGTCTCGACTACCACCGGATCGTCACGATCACCCTCGTCGTCGTCACCGTCCTCGTGGCGACGTCCACCGCGCTCGTCGGACCGATGCTCTTCCTCGGCCTGCTCGTGGCGAACCTCGCCCGGCAGATCGTCCCGACCCACCGGCACACCGTCCTTGTCCCGGTTGCCGGGGCGGTCGGCGTGCTGGCCACCGTGGGCGGTCAGTTCCTCGTGACCCACGTCTTCGCCCTCAACACCACCCTGTCCGTGGTCGTCAACCTCGTCGGCGGACTGTACTTCCTCTATCTCCTTCTCAAGGCGGTGCGACTGTGATCGACATCAAGAGCGTGTCCCATTCCTACTTCGACGGCGCTCCGAAGGTGCTCGACGACGTCGCCATCGACTTCCCGCCCGGTCAGGTCACCGCCCTCGTCGGTGCCAACGGCGCGGGGAAGTCCACGCTCCTCTCGGCGATGAGTCGACTGCTCGTGCCGGGCTCGGGCCAGGTCCTCCTCGACGGTGTCGACGTCACGAAGGCCGCGCCCACCGTCGTGGCGAAGCGGATGGCCGTGCTCCGCCAGGACAACCGGATCTCCGCCCGCCTCTCGGTCGTCGACCTGGTCCGTTTCGGCCGCTTCCCCTACAGCTCGGGGCGCCTCCGCCCGGAGTGCCACGAGATCGTCGAGCGGGCCCTGGAGTACGTCGACATGACCCCGATGCGCGACTGCTTCCTCGACGAGCTGTCCGGCGGCCAGCGCCAGCGCGCCTTCATCGCCATGGTCCTCGCCCAGGACACCGACTACATCCTGCTCGACGAGCCGCTCAACAACCTCGACATGCGTCACGCGGCGGCCATCATGCAGCTGCTGCGCCGCGCCGCCGACGACCTCGGCCGCACGGTCATCCTCGTGCTGCACGACATCAACGTCGCCGCGAGCTACTGCGACCGGATCGTCGCCATGCGGGACGGTCGGGTCGTGATCGACGGCTCGCCGGACGAGGTCATGCGCGCCGAGGTGCTGAGTGAGGTGTTCGGGATGCAGATCCCGGTCCACCGCGTGTCCGGCCAGCTGCTCGCGATGCACTGGGCACCCCTCCCTGCACCGGCGCTGCAGGCCGTCTGACGCCGAAGGCTCCCGGTGGCGTCGGGCGCCTGCCGGCCATCCCGCCCGGCCGTTCGCCCGTCAGGGTGGCACTCGGCGACCGCGCCTCAGTCGTCCACCTCGATGCCCATCGTCGCGATGAGGTCGAGCGCTGCCGCCGTGTCGACGCGCAGCCCCAGGCTGCGCGTCTCCCGGACGTCGAGACCGAGTCCGCGCACCTGCGCGAACCGGGCGCCCCGCACGTCCGCGCCGGCGAAGCGCGTCCCGGAGACGTCGCAGTCGACGAACTCGGTCTCGCGCAGGTCCGAGCCTGCGAAGTCGGCGTCGACGAGGGAGCACCCGATGAAGCGTGCTCGCCGCAGATCGACCTCCATGAACGACGAGTAGTCGAGGCGGCACCGCTCGAAGGAGATCGGCCGCTCGGCCAGCCCACTGGTCCGAAGCCCGGTCCACGAGACGGCCTGGGCCTTGCTCTCGACCATGGTGCACTCGGCGAACCGCACGTCCACGAGCCGGCTCATCGACAGGTTCACGCCGACGAAGGTGCACGTGTCGAAGGAGCAGCGGCGCCAGGTGGATCGCTCGAGCCCGGCCCGCTCGATCCGGCACTCCTCGAGGTCGAGGTCAGCGAGATCGGTGTCGGGCTCAAGATCCCCGACGATGATCCGTCCGCCGATCGCGTCCAGTCCTGCCAGGTCAGCGACGGGGATGGACTCGCTGCTCATACCGGATCAGTGGCCCCGGTGGCTGCGGACGAGGGCCCGGAGCTCGTCCACGGCGTCAGCGGCCGACTCCGCTCCATAGACCGCGGACCCGGCGACGAAGACGTCCGCGCCCGCGTCGGCGCACTGCTCGATCGTCGCCGCGGACACTCCCCCGTCGACCTGGATCCAGATCTCGCCCCCATGCCGGCGCACCGCCTCGCGCACCTCCCGCACCTTCGGCATCTGGTCGGCCATGAACGACTGGCCCCCGAAGCCCGGCTCGACCGTCATGACGAGGACCATGTCGACTTCGCGGAGCAGGTCCTCGTACGGGGCGAACGGCGTCCCGGGCTTCAGGGCGAAGGCCGACCGCGCCCCGGCGGCGCGGATGGTGCGAGCGAGCCGCACCGGGTCCTTCGCCGCCTCGATGTGGAACGTCACCGACGTGGCACCCGCCTCGGCGTACCCAGGGGCCCAGCGGTCCGGGTCCTCGATCATCAGGTGGCAGTCGATCGGGATCGGGGAGACCTTGAGCAACGCCTCGACGACCGGCAGGCCGAGGGTGAGGTTCGGGACGAAGTGGTTGTCCATCACGTCCACGTGGGCCCAGTCGGCGTTCTTGATCCTGTTCAGCTCGGACTCGAGGTTGGCGAAGTCGGCGGAGAGGATCGACGGGGAGATCTGCACGCGCACAGCCTACGTGGGTCACCGGCGCCGCGATCGGAGCCAGGAGATGACCTCGTCGACGTGGGTGTGCGGCGGGAACACAGGATAGAAGACCTTCTCGATCACACCGTCCTGGATGACCAGCGTGAGCCTGCGGTACAGCGTCGATCCACCGTCGGTGACAGTTGGCAGCCGGAGCCCGCGGCCGACGCTCACCGTGGGGTCCGCGAGGAGCGGGAACGGCAGACCGAGCCGCCAGACCGCTTCGCTCTGATAGGCGTGGTCCTGCGTCGACAGCCCGTAGACGGCCACCGCCCCGGCTCGGCGCAGGTCGTCGATCGCGTCCCGGACGCTGCACAGCTGCGCGGTACAGCCTCGCTCTCCCTGGATCTCCTCGACTGCCGCCGACCCGGGCCGTACCGGCTTGCCGGTGCGCGGGTAGACGAAGATCACCGTCCGTCCCAGCGGCAGATCACTGAGGGGCACCCGCGCGCCGTCGGTCCCGAGCAGCGCGGTGATGGGCATCGCCCTGCCCGGCAGGTGGTCCGCGGCTCCGTCGTCGACGGGGCGGGGCAGGTCCTCCGTGCCCGCCAGCAGGCTCTGGGTCGGCTCGATCCGATCCAACCGTCTCACGGTCTTCTTGCCTCCACTAGCTACTTCCATGCCTTACGCCGAGCAGCCTCACGCCGAACACTAGACACACCAGGGAATTTCGTCGCCCTTCGCAGCGCGACGACTCCCGATACGCGGTTCTTTCGTTCCGTCGATCATGACACACCCTCGATTCGCCGCAGCAGGGCCACGAACATCCCGTCGGTGCCGTGCATGTGCGGCCACAGCTGGACGTACGGTCCCTCTCCGAGGTCGGCGAGGGGCTCGCCGTCCCTCCCCCGGACCAGCTCCCGGGCATCAAGCACCTCGACGTCGGAGCGACGCTTGAGCACGTCCCCGACGACGAACGTCGTCTCCGCCAGGTGCGGGCTGCAGGTGGCGTAGGCGACGACGCCGCCCGGAGCCGTGGCATCGAGGGCACTCTGCAGCAGCTCCCTCTGGAGCGGGCCGAGGGCCGCCAGGTCGGAGGGCTGCCGCCGCCAGCGGGCCTCGGGGCGCCGTCTCAGGGCGCCCAGCCCGGTGCAAGGTGCGTCGACGAGGACCCGGCTGTAGGTGCCGGGTTCGCTCTCCCCCAGCTCGCGGCCGTCACCGACCCGGACCTCGAGGGTCCCGCCGACTGCCTCTGCGCGCGCGGCCGCTGCGGCAAGGGTGGACCGCACGAGCTCGGCGCGGTGTGGGCTCACCTCGTTGGCGACGAGGTCTGCCCCCTGCTGCAACGCAAGGGCCGCGAGGAGTCCGGCTTTCCCGCCCGGACCGGCACACAGATCGAGCCACCGCTCACCCGCCCCGCTGCCACCGTCCGCCTGCGCCTGTCCTACGACAGGAGCCGCGGCCAGGGCGAGTGCGACGAGCTGGGAACCGGCATCCTGCACAGCCGCCCGACCGTCGCGCACCGCGGAGATCCGCCCCGGGTCGCCTCCGGCGAGCGTCCACGCGGTCGGAGCCACCGCATACTCCTCGGCGCCTGCGTCCCTCAGGTCCTCCTCGGCACCGAGCCCGGGCCGGGCGACGAGGTGCACCGTCGGCGGCTCGTTGTTCGTGACGAGCAGCCGCTCGAGCTCGGTGTCGGCGCTCTGGGGGTCCGCGGCCCCATGACCGATGAGGGCCTGGCGCAGGGCCTTGACGATCCACTCGGGGTGCGACTGCAGCACCGCGAGACGGGCGGTGAGCGGCTCGGCAGGCACGGTCTCCTCGAGCCAGGCCTCCAGGGTCCGCTCGCTGATCCGCCGCAGCACGGCGTTGACCAGCGTCGAGGCCCCGATGCCGTTGACGGCCCGGGCCAGGGCGACCGTCTCCCCGACCGCGGCGTGCTCGGGGACCCGCATGCCGAGGAGCTGGTGCGCACCGAGGCGCAGGGTGTCGAGAACGGCCGGGTCGATGCGGGAGACGTCCCGACCGGACGCGAGCGCGATGATCGGGTCGTAGCGGCCCTGCCAACGCGTCGTCCCGCTGACGAGCTCGGTGACGAACGCCGCGTCCCGGCCGGTCAGGCGAGCCCGGCGCAGGGCCGTGCTCAGCTCGAGGTTCGTGTAGGCGCCGTCGGCCACCGCACGCAGGACACGGTATGCGGTGCGGCGGGCCGGATCGCCCGTGCGGCTGCGGTCACGGGGTGCCTGGGCGGAGCGCTGCCGCCCCCGTCGGCCCTGACCGGGTCCGGGCCCTCGTGGTCGTCGTCCCGCGCCCCCGTCACTCACCGAGTCGCTCCCCTGCCTCGATGCGCATACCGCGGGCCCAGTCCGCAGCCGCCATCTCCTTCTTGCCCACGGGGCGCACCGTGCCGAGTCGGATGACGCCGGACCCCGTGCCCACGAGGACGTCACGCTTGCCGGCCGACAGCTCCCCGGAGGCCAGGTCGGGCACGCCCCCGGGCTCTGCCCCGGCCACCGGCTCCACGGGCCCGAGGCCGAGGCGCTGTCCCCGGAATGTCGTCCAGGCTCCCGGCGCAGGGGTGCACGCCCGCACCCGTCGGTCGACCGCGAAGGCAGGGTCGCTCCAGCGGACCTCTGCGTCTGCCACCTCGATCTTGGGCGCGTACGAGATGCCCTCGCCGGGCTGCGGCACCGGCACGGCCGACCCGTCGGCGATGGCGTCGAGCGTCGCGACCAGGAGCGGCGCGCCGGCCTGCGCCAGACGCTCGAGCAGCTCCCCGGACGTGTCGCGGGGGCGGATGCGCTCGGTCATCGAGCCGTAGACCGGCCCGGTGTCGAGACCCTCCTCGATGAGGAACGTCGAGGCGCCCGTGATCTCGTCCCCGGCGAGGATCGCGTGCTGGACGGGAGCGGCGCCCCGCCAGGCGGGGAGGAGCGAGAAGTGCAGGTTGATCCAGCCGTGGGGCGGGATGGCCAGCGCCGACGCCGGCAGGAGCGCACCGTAGGCGACGACGGCACAGACATCCGGAGCCAGCTCCCGCAGCGCCGCCTGGAAGTCCTCCTCGCGTGGGTGTGCCGGGGTGAGCACCGGGACACCGAGCGTCAGGGCGAGCTCCTTGACCGGGGACGGCTGAAGGGTGCGGCCCCTGCCGGACCGCGCATCGGGGCGGGTCACGACGCCGACGAGCTCGTGGGTGGACTCGGCGATGGCGCGCAGGGACGGCAGGGCGACCTCGGGGGTGCCTGCGAAGACGACCCGCATCAGAGTGCTCGGCCGAAGGTGGCGTGCGGGCTGGCCTTGACAGTGGGCACCGGCGCGCCGCTCCACTCCGCCTCGCGGATGAGGCGCATGGCCTCCCGGCGCTGCTCGCGGTCCAGCCGGTCGATGAAGAGGATGCCGTCGAGGTGGTCCGTCTCGTGCTGGAGCGCCCGCGCGAGGCGCATGGTGCCCTCCACCGTGACCGGCTCACCGTGCATGTCCTGCCCCTTCGCGACCACACCGTAGGCGCGGGCCAGGTCGAAGCGCAGGCCGGGGATGGACAGGCACCCCTCTTCGCCGTCCTGCTCCTCCTCGGTGAGGTCGAGCACGGGGTTGACGAGGTGCCCGACCTCCCCGTCGACGCACCACGTGAAGACGCGCAGGCCCACCCCGATCTGCGGGGCCGCGAGACCGGCGCCGGGCGCGTCGAGCATGGTGTCGGTGAGGTCGGAGACGAGCCGGCGCAGCTCCTTGTCGAAGTCGGTGACCTCATCGGCGCGGGTGCGCAGGATGGGGTCACCGAAGAGGCGGATCTGCTGGACGGACATCCCCAGGATTGTATGCGCACCTCGCCATGGCCTCCCGCGCGCCTCATCGCGGGCGGGCCGCTGACGCGAGCGCGCACCGGCGGATCCTGCGGGCCGCTGACGCGAGCGCGCGCCGGCGGATCCTGCGGCCCTCTAGGTGGTCGGATCCGCCACGCGCATCCGGACGGCGACGACCTCGTCGTCCTTCTTGGCCATGGCGACCCGCCGCACCCCGGCGAGGTGGTCCGCCAGCTCGACGCTCTTTTCGGGCGGAACCCGCAGCACGAGCCGGGCCGAGTCGTCCGGACCGAGCACGGGTCCGAGCAGGACGACGCCCTCGGGCACCGGTCCCTCGGCCACGGCCAGGACCGCGTGCCGGCCTCCGGTGACGACCGCCATGACGCTCGCGGGAGGCAGGGCGAGCTCGCGCCGCTCGGCGAGCTCGCGGGCCGCCAGCCAGGGCGCGTCCCACCGGGACAGTGCCTCGACCGCCGGGACCGGACCGTGTGGTGGGACACCGCACAGGACCACCGCCCCGCCGTCGTGGGCACCCCGGACGAGCGCCGCCGCACCCATCCACCGCCGCAGCGCCTCCACTCCGGCATCGATGTCCGGCCGGTCGAGCAGCGCCCACGCATCGAGCAGCAGCGCCGCGGAGTACCCACCCTCCGCGACCGGCTCGGCACCCGGGGTGGAGATGACGATGGACGGCTCAGCAGGGACGCTGGTCAGAACCGTGCTCGACCCGGAGGTGTGCACCGGGACGCCCGGGAAGGCACGCCCGATCTCCTCCCCGGTGCGCCGGGCGCCGATGACCTGGGCCCGCACCTGGTGCCCGTTGCACTGCGGGCAGCGGAAGTCCGGCTCCGCGGTGTGGCACAACCGGCACACCGGCTCCGGTCGGCGCTGGATCAGGCCGAGACTCCCGCCGCAGTGCCGGCACTGGGCGCGCCGGCGGCAGTGGACACACGCGAGCGACGGGACATAGCCACGGCGGGGCACCTGCACCAGGACCGGCCCGCGCTCGAGCGCGGCCTTCGCCGTCCGCCAAGCCAGGCCGGGGATCCGCGCGCGGGCGAGGACCGGGTCGAGCTCTCGCTCGTGCTCGTCACCGGCGACGAGGATGCGAGGGGCATCACCGCGGACGAGGGGACGCGGTGCGACGACCTCCTTGACGACGTCCTCCTCGACCCAGGCCTGGACCGCGACGGAGCGGGCGAAAGCTCCGGCGAGCACGGCAGTGTCCTCGATCTCGGCCCGGGCCCGCACGATGTCGCGCACGTGCGGATAGGGCGCTCGGGGCTCCTCCCAGAGGTCGTCCCCGTCGTCCCACCACGCGATGAGGCCCAGGTCCCGGACCGGCGCCCAGACGGCCGCCCGCGTGCCCACCGCGATGGGCACGTGCCCACGCAGCACCTTGAGGAAGGCGGTGTACCGGGCCTGGGGTCCCTGGTCAGCGGTGAGCAGGACATGCCGTCCGCGGCCCAACCGCTCGGACAGAGCCGCATCGAGGCGGGCGAGGTCCCGGTGGTCCGGAGCGAGCAGGATGGCGCCACGTCCGCTCGCCACCGTGGCGGCGGCCGCCTCCGCGAAGGCAGCAGGCCAGTCGTGCGCCGGATCGGGCGTCGGGACGGCGGTCCACGCCGCCCACGGGCGCTCCCCGGAGGCGAGCCTTCGGACCAGCGCCGGTCCGGCCGGGTACCTGCCCCAGGCCGGCGAGTCCTCGCTCCACACGAGGGTGTCCTGCTCGGGCGGCTCGAGCGCCAGCGCGCGCTCGGCGCGGGCGTGCCGAGGGGGCACCGCCAGGCGGAGGACGTCGCCGGTGACCCCCGCATACTCTCTCGCGATGCGCTCGGCGGCAGCCAGCACGGCCGGGGTGAGCACCGGCTCGGGCGAGACGACCCGCCGGATGGGTTGCAGGCGCCCAGGGTGCTCTGCAGTCTCCCGGACCTCGACGACGAAGCCGTCGAGGTCGCGACCGGCGAAGCGGACCTTGACCCGGACCCCGGGCGCCACTCCGGCCGCGAGGTCCTGCGGGATCGAGTACTCGAAGGGGCGGTCCAGGTGCGCCAGGCCGGTGTCGACGAGGACAGCGGCGACGCTCATGGCTCAGACCCTAGGCGCCGGCTCCGACAGCCCGCTGCAGGGCCTCCACTCGGTCGGTCCGCTCCCAGGTGAAGGCGTCCTGGACTCCCTCGGCGCTCGTGCGTCCGAAGTGGCCGTAGGCGGCGGTCGGCTGGTAGATGGGGCGCAGCAGCTCCAGCTCCTGGACCAGGGCCGCCGGGCGCAGGTCGAAGACGGCTGTGATGGCGTCCTGGATCGTGTCGATCGGGGCCTTCTCGGTGCCGAAGGTCTCGACGTAGAGACCGACGGGCTGGGCCTTGCCGATCGCGTAGGCCACCTGCACCTCGCACCGGGAGGCGAGCCCCGCCGCAACGACGTTCTTGGCGACCCAGCGCATCGCATACGCACCCGAGCGGTCCACCTTGGACGGGTCCTTGCCGGAGAAGGCGCCGCCGCCGTGGCGAGCCATCCCGCCGTAGGTGTCGACGATGATCTTGCGGCCGGTCAGGCCGGCGTCACCCATGGGACCACCGATCTCGAAACGACCCGTGGGGTTGATGAGGGCGCGGTAGCCGTCGACGTCGAGGTCGGTGCCGGTGTGGGCCAGCTCGGCCAGGACCGGCTCGATGACGTGGTCGCGGATGTCGGGGACGAGCAGGTCCTCGAGGGAGACATCGGGGGCGTGCTGCGTCGAGAGCACGACGGTGTCGAGGCGGACGGCGCGGTCACCGTCGTAGTCGATGGTCACCTGGGTCTTGCCGTCCGGTCGCAGGTAGGCGAGGGTCCCGTCCTTGCGCACCGCGGTCAGCCGCTCGGCGAGGCGGTGGGCCAGGAAGATCGGCAACGGCATGAGCTCAGGGGTGTCCTCGCACGCGTAGCCGAACATCAGGCCCTGGTCCCCGGCGCCCTGCTTGTCCAGCGGGTCGACGCCCCCGGTGCGGTTCTCGTACGCGGTGTCGACCCCCTGCGCGATGTCCGGGCTCTGACTGCCGATCGAGACCGAGACCCCGCAGGTGTGGCCGTCGAAGCCCTTGGTGGACGAGTCGTAGCCGATCCGGGTGATCGTGTCCCGCACGATCTTCGGGATCTCCACGTAGGCCTCGGTGGTCACCTCCCCCGCGACGTGCACCAGTCCGGTGGTCACCATCGTCTCGATGGCGACGCGGGCACCCGGGTCCTGGGCGAGCATGGCGTCGAGGATCGAGTCCGAGATCTGGTCGCAGATCTTGTCGGGGTGACCCTCGGTCACAGACTCGGACGTGAACAGGCGTCCAGCCACAAGTGGCTCCTTCAGTGCGGGTGCATGGTGCGTGCGGGGTGCCGACGTGCGAGGACGGTCAGCGCGGGCAAGGTCCGCCCCGCAGTCTATGCGGAGCGCGGCGGGCGTTACGCCGGCGTCCGACGGGTGTCGCTCACCGCGGTGGCGTCGCGCACGGCGTCCAGGACTGCGTGGGCGATGACGTCCTTCCCGGCGGGGCCGACGTCCGCGATGGGGTCGTCCTCACCGCGGCGGAGGATGTGCACGGTGTTCTCGTCCAGGCCGAAGGTCTTGTCGACGCCCACCTCGTTGACGACGAGCAGGTCACAGCCCTTGCGGAGGAGCTTGGCCCGGCCCAGCTCGAGCACCGAGCCGCTGTCGTCCCCGGTCTCGGCGGCGAAGCCGACGATCACGGGCCTCGTCTCGTCCCCACGGTCGCGGACGATGCCGGCGAGGATGTCGGGGTTGCGCACCAGCTCGATCGACGGGGCGGCGTCCGGGTCGCCGGGGTCATGGGACTTCTTGATCTTGTTCTGCGCCACCGAGGCGGGTCGGAAGTCGGCGACCGCGGCCGCCATGATGAGCACGTCCGCGCCCTCGAGAGCAGCCCGGGTGGCCTCCTGCAGCTCCAGAGCGCTGCTCACGCGCGCGACCTCCACCCCGTGCGGCGGCTCGACATCGACGTGGGCGAGCACGAGGCGGACCTGGGCGCCGCGCTCGGCGGCGGCGGCCGCGATCGCGATGCCCTGCTTGCCCGAGGAGCGGTTGCCGAGGAAGCGGACCGGGTCGATCGGTTCGCGGGTGCCACCGGCGGTCACGACGATGCGCAGTCCGGCCAGGTCCCGCCGGCGTGCAGGCGCCGGCTCCGCGGCCTCCGTGGTGCGGCCGCGCTCGAGCTCGCGCTGGCAGATCGCGAACAGGTCCTCGGGCTCGGGCAGGCGGCCGGGGCCCGTGTCCATCCCGGTGAGCCGGCCGGAGGCCGGCGGCACGACATGGACCCCGCGGGACGTGAGGGTCTCGACGTTGGCCTGGGTGGCCGGGTGCTCCCACATCTCGGTGTGCATCGCCGGGGCGAGCACGACAGGGCACCGGGCGGTGAGGAGGGTGTTGGTGAGCAGGTCGTCGGCCAGGCCCGCTGCGGCCTTGGCCAGCAGGTCGGCCGTCGCCGGCGCGACGATGACGAGGTCGGCGCTCTGGCCGATCCGCACGTGCGGGACCTCGTGGACGTCGGTCCACACGTCAGTGGCGACAGGACGCCCGGAGAGGGCGGCCCACGTCGGCTCCCCGACGAAGCGCAGCGCACTCGCGGTCGGGACGACCGTCACGTCGTGGCCGGACTCCTTGAGCAGACGAAGCAGCAAGGCTGCCTTGTAGGCGGCGATTCCGCCGGCGACTCCGAGGACGACGTGCACGTCAGTGTGAGGTCGACAGGTGTATGCGCGTGGGCGCCGGCTGTCGGACCTCAGCCCTCAGGGGTGCAGGTGAGCAGGTCTGCGTTCAGCTCGCGCAGGGCGATGGACAGCGGCTTCTCGTGCGGCTGGGCGTCGACGAGCGGGCCGACGTACTCGAGGAGGCCCTCCTGCAGCTGGGAGTAGTAGGCGTTGATCTGACGAGCCCGCTTGGCGGCGAAGATGACGAGCGCATACTTGCTGTCCGCCTTGGTCAGCAGCTCATCGATCGGGGGGTTCGTGATGCCGATCGGGGTCACGGTTGCGGGCACGGGGTACTCCTTAGGAAGACTGGGATCTCATCAAGTGTACGAGTTCTTCGGCCGCACGCCGAACGTCGTCGTTGATGATGACCTTGTCGAACTCCTCCGCAGCGGCCATCTCGACCCTCGCGGTCGCCAGTCGACGCTCCCGCTCCTCCTCGCTCTCGGTGCCCCGGCCGACGAGGCGGCGCACCAGCTCCTCCCAGCTCGGTGGGGCGAGGAAGACGAAGAGCGCGTCCGGCATGGAGCGCCGGATCTGTCGGGCACCCTCGAGGTCGATCTCCAGCAACGGCAGGCGGCCCTGCTCGATCGCCTCCTCGACGGCCCGGCGCGGCGTGCCGTAGCGGTTGCGGCCGTGGACGAGCGCCCACTCGAGCATCTCCCCACGCTCGACCATCGCGTCGAAGTCCTCGGGGCTGACAAAGTAGTAGTGCCGGCCATGGACCTCCCCGGGCCGCGGCGCCCGGGTCGTCGCGGAGATCGAGAGCCACACCTCCGGGAAGTGCTCCCGGATGTAGGTCGAGACGGTGCCCTTTCCGACGGCTGTGGGACCTGCTAGGACGACGACGCGGGGCCGGGGGTTGCTCACCCCCTCAACCTACTCACGAGGATGCTGCCGACGGACAGGGGTGCTCACGGCCACCCTGGGTCGCGGATCCAGGGGTCGCGGATCCAGGGGTCGATCATGCGGTGGCCGATGATGCAGTGGCCGATGATGGAGTGCCACGCAGTCAGGAGAGACCCGATCCGGGCCGACCCGTCTGTCGCGAGCATCTGGTCGGTCAACGCGTCTGGTCAGTCGATGCGTGTGGTCGGTCAAGCGGTAGGGCGGTCAGCCGACCTCGGCGAAGCGCTCGATGAGCGCCGCCGTCTGCTTGGCTCCCAGCCCCCGGACCCGACGCGACTGCGCGATGCCCACCTCGTCCATGATCTGGCGGGCACGCACTCGCCCCACGCCGGGCATCGACTCGAGCAAGGCGCTGACGCGCATCTTGCCGATGGCGTCGTTCTCCTTGCCTGCGGCAATGATCTGCTCGATCGAGTCTCCGGAGTTCTTCAACCGGGACTTGACCGCAGCTCGCTCCCGACGCGCCTCGGTGGCGCGCTGGAGAGCAGCCGAACGCTGTTCTGCGGTGAGGGGCGGAAGGGCCACTTCTTGAACTCCTTGCGCGGACAACTCTGTGTCTGACGGATTCTGCGCCGGACGGGTCTCTGTCGGGCGGTCTGGAGCCGCCGATTGCTTGACGACTCCCCAGTGGCGACGGTATCCGATATCCACCCTCAGTTCGCGAGAGCCGCGACGAGATTCGCCTCCACCTGGGCCGCGTCCCGAATGGCGGACACCGCGGGACCAGCCTTCAGGATGGACCGGCTGCTACTCGCCAAGACATGCGGGAGCGCCGCACCGAAGACGCGTCGCAGGTCCTCGCCCGTCGCACCCTGCGCGCCGACCCCCGGCGCGAGGATGGGGCCGTGGACGGCGGCGAGGTCGATCCCGAGCCGGTCGACGGCGTCGCCCACGGTCGCCCCCACGACGAGGCCCACCGAGCCGAGCTCACCGCGGGCCGCAGCGGCGGCATTGTCCCGAGCGGCGCCGCTCGCCATGGAGGCGGCCACCGACTCGCCGTCCCGCAGAGCATGCTGGACCTCGGCACCCTCGGGGTTGGAGGTGAGGCAGAGAACGAAGACCCCTCTCCCCTCCTGGTGGGCCAGGTCGATCGCCGGTCGCAGCGACTCGTACCCCAGGTAGGGGCTGACGGTGATGGCGTCGGGCGGCGCTGGGGCGTCCGGGCCGAGGAAGGCGTGGGCATAGGCGTCCATCGTCGAGCCGATGTCGCCGCGCTTGACGTCGAGGATGCAGATCGAGCCGAGCTCGCGAGCAGTCAGGATGACCCGCTCCAGCAGCGCGATCCCGCGTGAGCCGAAGACCTCGAAGAACGCCGACTGCGGCTTGATCGCCGCCACGTGGCCCCCCAGCGCCTCGACGCAGGTCATCGCGAAGCGCTCCACCCCCTCGAGGTCGTAGGTCAGTCCCCACTGCTCGACAAGGCTCCGGTGGGGGTCGATCCCGGCGCACAAGGGACCGTATGCGCCCATCGCCTCCCGCAGTCGCTCACCGAATCCGGATGCGCTCACTGGTTCTCTCCTTCGGTCGGTACCGCGTCATGGGTGGATGTCATCGGGGGACGGGATGCGCGGCCGAGCACCCACTGGGGTGGTCGTCGGGTTGCGGGTGCTGCTGCGCGCAGTCCAGTGCGCGTTCGGGCACCCACTGGGGTGGTCGTCGGGTTGCGGGTGCTGCTGCGCGCAGTCCAGTGCGCGTTCGGGCACCCACTGCGCTGGTCGTCGGATGGTGGGTGCTGTCCCGCGCAGTCCAGTGCGCGGTGGAGCACCCACTGCGCTGGTCGTCGGGTTGTGGGTGCTCCGGCGGGGCAGCGGTCGGCCACCATCGGCGTGTCTCACCGCGGGTGGGCGGCGCCGACGGCGTCCCGGACCGACGCATACCCTCTCGTGGCCAGCTCGGCGGCCAGCTCGTCCCTCACCCGGACCGCCGCGAGGGGGTCGTTGAAGGTTGCCGTGCCGACCTGCACCGCCGTGGCTCCGGCGGCGATGAGCTCGAGCGCATCGCGGCCGGAGCGGACCCCGCCGACGCCGATGATCGGGGCCGTCGGCAACCGACCGTCACGCATCGCGGAGGTGACCTGCCAGATGGCCCGCACGGCGATGGGTCGCACGGCCGGTCCGGAGAGACCGCCGGTGACTCCGGCGACCTGGGGACGCATCCGGTCGAGGTCGATGACCATGCCGAGGGTCGTGTTGATCATCGTCAGCCCGGTGGCGCCGGCCTTCAGGCACGCGGCGGCGACGTGGACGATGTCGGTGACGTCAGGGCTGAGCTTCGCGATGATCGGGGTGTCGCGCGGCAGTGCCTCGCGCACGAGGGTCATCACTCTCGCCGAGGCACCCGGGTCGCAGGCGAAGACCTGCCCGCGGTTGGCGACATTGGGACAGGAGATGTTGACCTCGACGCCGACGACGCTCGAGAAGTGCGGTGAGACAGCCAGCGTCCCCGCCACCTCGGCGAACTCGGTGGCGCTCCCACCGGCGATGGAGACCAGCACCCGAGCGCCCCGCTCGGCGAGCCACGCGAGGTCCTTCTCGACGAAGGCCGCGATGCCCGGCCCCTGCAGGCCGATGGAGTTGAGCATCCCACTGGGCGTCTCGGCCATCCTCGGCGTGCCGCGGCCGGACCGGGGCTCACGCATGACGGACTTGGTGACGAACGCTCCGAGCTCGGCCACGTCGAAGAAGCGGTGCAGCTCCGGGCCGTTGGCTGCGCAGCCGGACGCGGTCATGAGCGGGTTGGGCAGGACGACGGGGGCCCTCCCGTTCCCGATATCGACGCGGAGGTCGACCTGCCGTCCGACCTGCCCCTCGCTCTGCTGGTCGTCCATGCCCGCCGAGCCGGCAGGCGAATCGGTGAGGTGGGCCATCAGTGCGCCCTCATCCCCGCCGCACCGACGGCGTCCTCGGGCACGGCGCACAGCCCTCCGGAGAAGGCGTCCCAGCGCACCCGGTCGCCCCTGAAGACCGGTCCCTCCACGCAGCTGCGGACCATCCGGGTCGCGCCGTCCGCTCCGCGCACCGGCATGACACAGGTCATGCAGACGCCGACACCGCAGGCCATGGCCTCCTCGACGGCGACCTGCGCCACCGCGCCGCGCTCCTGGGCGATCGTGGTCACCGACTCGAGCATCCCCATCGGCCCGCAGGCGTAGACGACCTGGGACCCCGATCGGGTGATGACGTCCCCGAGCACGTCGGAGACCCACCCCTGGTGACCGAGGGATCCGTCGTCGGTGCACACGGTCACCGCGTCCGCTGACCGACGTGCGTCGACGACGCCGAAGAGCCTGGACTCGGTCGCGGCGCCGAGCACCATCTCGACCCGGCAGCCACGCTCCCGCAGCCGCTCCGCGAGCCAGAACAGGGGTGCCGAGCCGTACCCGCCACCGACGAGGACACAGGGCACGGGCTGGACGGGCAGCGGGAACGGTCGGCCCAGTGGCCCGATGATGCTCGTCGTGTCGTGGGGACGCAGGGCGGTGATCCACTCGGTGCCCGGGCCCACGGCAGAGATGACGACGTCGACGGTGCCGCCGTAGGTCCCGCTCGGAGTCACCTGATGGATCGAGAAGCAGCGCCGCAGCAGGTGAGCGCTCGTCGGCCCGCCGACCGAGAGAGCGACGAACTGGCCCGGCCGGGCCAGCTCGGCGATCCCCGGCGCGACGAACGTCAGGTGGTGGTATGCGCCGGCTCGCCTCGTCGCGACGAGCTCACCGGTGACGGAGACGACGTCGCGAACAACCTCCGTGCTCATCGGCGCACCTCACCGACGGCGTGACCGGTGTCCTGCGTCGGGTCCTGGCCACGGGGTCCGCCCGCCTGCACAGCCGCGGGCACCGACCACAGGTCGAGGTCCTTGGCGTGCTCCTGGAGCGGCTTGACGTGGACCTCACCCGTCAGCAGCGCCTCGATGCCTTGCACTGCGGCCGCGAGCGCCTGGACGGTGGTGATGACCGGGATGTCGTAGGACGTCGCCGCGGCGCGGATCGCATACCCGTCGGCGCGGGCCGTGGGACCGGTCGGAGTGTTGACGACCATGTCGATCCGACCGTCCATGATGAGGTCGACGATGCTCGGCTCACTCCCCCGGCGCTCGCCGTGCTTGCCGACCGGCTCGGTGTGGATTCCGTTGCGCCGCAGCATGTTCCCGGTCCCAGTCGTGGTGTAGATCGTGAAGCCGAGGTCGGCGAGGCGCTTGACGGGGAAGATGATGTTCCGCTTGTCCCGGTTGGCGACGGAGACGAAGACCGACCCCTTGAGCGGGAGTCCGCCGTAGGCGGCCAGCTGGCTCTTGGCGAAGGCGTGACCGAAGTCGTCGGCGATGCCCATGACCTCGCCGGTCGAGCGCATCTCGGGCCCGAGGAGGCTGTCGACGACACTGCCGTCCTGGGTCCGGAACCGCTTGAACGGAAGGACGGCCTCCTTGACGGAGATCGGTGCGTCGATGGGCAGCTCGCCGCCGTCCGTATGCGGTGGCAGCAGACCTTCCTCGCGCAGCGACGCGACGCTCGCGCCGAGCATGACGCGGGCCGCGGCCTTGGCGATCGCCACCCCGGTGGACTTGGCGACGAAAGGCACCGTCCGGGAGGCGCGGGGGTTGGCCTCGAGGACATAGAGGACGTCCTGCGCGAGGGCGAACTGGATATTCATGAGACCGCGCACGCCGATCCCCTCGGCGAGCTTGGTTGTCGACTGCCGCACCCGGGCGAGCTCCTCGGCGCCGAGCGTCACGGGAGGCAGGGCACACGCCGAGTCACCGGAGTGGATGCCGGCCTCCTCGATGTGCTCCATGATCCCGCCGAGGTAGAGCTCCTCGCCGTCGTAGATCGCGTCGACGTCGATCTCGACCGCGTCGTCGAGGAACCGGTCGACGAGGATCGGGTGCTCGGGTGAGGCGACGGTCGCGCGGGTCACGTAGTCGACGAGAGTGGCGTCGTCGTAGACGATCTCCATCCCCCGTCCGCCGAGGACGTAGGAGGGTCGCACGAGGACGGGGTAGCCGATCTCGGCCGCGATCCCGAGGGCCTCCTCGGCGCTGTAGGCGGTGCCGTGCTTGGGTGCGGGGAGACCTGCATGAGCCAGCACCCGACCGAACGCACCACGGTCCTCGGCCAGGTGGATCGCCTCCGGCGATGTGCCCACGATCGGCACCCCGGCGTCCTTGAGCGCCTGGGCGAGGCCGAGCGGGGTCTGGCCGCCGAGCTGGACGATCACGCCGGCGAGCGGTCCGGCCGCCTGCTCGGCGTGCACGACCTCGAGGACGTCCTCGAGCGTGAGCGGCTCGAAGTACAGCCGGCTGCTCGTGTCGTAGTCGGTCGAGACGGTCTCGGGGTTGCAGTTGACCATGACCGTGTCGTACCCCGCGTCGCGCAGCGCGAAGCTCGCGTGGACGCAGGAATAGTCGAACTCCACACCCTGACCGATGCGGTTCGGACCGCTGCCGAGGATGATGACCGCCGGGGTGGCCCGGGGCAGGACCTCGGTCTCCTCGTCGTAGGAGGAGTAGTAGTACGGCGTCTGGGCCTCGAACTCGGCAGCACAGGTGTCGACCGTCTTGTAGACCGGCCGGATCCCCAGGGCGTGCCGCACACCGCGCACGATGTCGGCCGGGATGCCGACGATCGAGCCGATCTGGGCGTCACTGAAGCCATGACGTTTCGCGTACCGCAGCAGGTCCGGAGACAGCCGCCCGTCGGCGCTCTCGACCTCACTGGCCAGCTGCTCGGCGATGCCGTTGATGAGCTGGATCTGGTCGAGGAACCACGGGTCGATGCCGGTGACACGGTGCACCTCCTCGACGCTCGCTCCTGCGCGCAGGGCCTGCTGCACGGCGATGATGCGCCCGTCGGTGGGCCGCCTGGCCACGTCGAGCAGGGCCTCGAGCTCGGCGCCGCTGGCCGGCTCCCCGTCCCAGTGGAACGAGCTGCCCTTGTGCTCCAGGGACCGGAGCGCCTTCTGCAGGGCCTCGGTGAAGTTGCGCCCGAGGGCCATTGCCTCGCCGACGCTCTTCATCGTCGTCGTGAGGGTCGAGTCCGCATGCGGGAACTTCTCGAAGGCGAAGCGCGGCACCTTGACGACGATGTAGTCGATGGTCGGCTCGAAGGCCGCGGGCGTCTCGCGGGTGATGTCGTTGGGCACCTCGTCGAGGGTGTAGCCGATCGCCATCTTCGCCGCGATCTTGGCGATGGGGAAGCCCGTGGCCTTGGACGCCAGCGCCGAGGAGCGCGACACGCGCGGGTTCATCTCGATGACAATGATCCGGCCGTCGACGGGGTTGACCGCGAACTGGATGTTGCAGCCCCCGGTGTCGACGCCGACCTCGCGGATGACGGCGATGCCGATGTCCCGCAGCCGCTGGTACTCCCGATCGGTGAGCGTGAGAGCCGGTGCGACGGTGATCGAGTCACCGGTGTGCACTCCCATGGGGTCGAGGTTCTCGATGGAGCAGACGACGACGACGTTGTCGGCGTGGTCCCGCATGAGCTCGAGCTCGTACTCCTTCCAGCCGAGGATGGACTCCTCGAGGAGCACCTCGGTCACGGGCGAGTACTGCAGCCCGGCGCCGGCGATCCGGCGCAGCTCGTTCTCGTCGTGCGCGAAGCCGCTGCCGAGGCCGCCCATCGTGAAGGACGGACGCACCACCACCGGGTAGCCGAGCTCCTCGGCACCGGCGAGCACCTCGTCCATCGTGTGGCAGATGACGCTGCGCGCCGACTCCGCGCCACAGCGCTCGACCACGCCCTTGAACTTCTCGCGGTCCTCGCCGAGCTGGATGGCCTCGACGTTGGCGCCGATGAGCGGTGCGTTGTAGCGCTCGAGCACACCGCGCTCGTGCAGCTCCATCGCACAGTTGAGCGCGGTCTGGCCGCCGAGGGTCGCGAGCACCGCGTCCGGGCGCTCCTTGGCGATGATCGCCTCGACGACCTCGGGGGTGATCGGCTCGATGTACGTCGCGTCGGCGAACTCCGGGTCCGTCATGATCGTTGCCGGGTTGGAGTTGACGAGGATGACGCGGATGCTCTCCTCGCGCAGCACCCGGCACGCCTGGGTGCCGGAGTAGTCGAACTCGCACGCCTGGCCGATGACGATCGGCCCGGAGCCGATGACGAGGACACTGCGGATGTCGGTGCGTCTGGGCATCAGGAGATCTCCCCCTCGGCGGTGGATCCGGTATGCGACGCCCGGCTCGACTCGAGCACGTCGACGAAGCGGTCGAAGAGGTAGCCGGCGTCGTGCGGACCTGACGCAGCCTCCGGGTGGTACTGCACAGAGAAGGCCACGAGCCCGTCGGTGCCGTCCGGTCGGGGGCGGCGGACCTCGAGTCCCTCGACGACGTCGTCGTTGAGGCAGATGTGGCTGACGGTGACCGCGCCGAACTCGGTCCGGGCGCCGGGCGGCTCCCATGCCTCTGGCGGGGCCTCGACGGCGAAGCCGTGGTTGTGCGAGGTGACCTCGACCTTGCCGGTGCCCCGGTCGACGACCGGCTGGTTGATGCCGCGGTGGCCGAACTTCAGCTTGTAGGTGCCGAACCCGAGGGCCCGGCCGAGGATCTGGTTGCCGAAGCAGATGCCGAAGTAGGGGATCCCGCGGCGCAGCACGTCACGGAGCAGCTCGACCTGGTGGTCGGCTGTCTGCGGGTCGCCCGGCCCGTTGGAGAAGAACACCCCGTCGGGTCGCACTGCCAGGACATCGTCGATGCCAGCCGTTGCGGGCAGGACGTGCACCTCGATGCCCCGCGCGGTCATCCGCTCGGTCGTCATCGCCTTTAGGCCCAGGTCGACCACCGCCACGGTGAAGCGGCGCTCCCCCACGGCCGGTGCGACGTAGGGCTCGGGAGTCGTGACCTCCTCGGCGAGCCGTGCTCCGGTCATGGCCGGGGCGGAGGCGACCTTCTCCAGCAGAGCCGGCAACGGCATACCCGCTGCGTCTCCGGAGAAGATGCCCGCACGCATGGCGCCGCGGTCACGGAGGTGCCGGGTCAGCGCGCGCGTGTCGATCCCGCTGATCCCGACGACATCCTGGGCCGCCAGCTGGTCCTCGAGCGATCCGCGGGAGCGCCAGCTCGACGGGCGGATGGCCGGGTCGCGCACGACGAAGCCGGCCACCCAGATCCGGGATGACTCGTCGTCGTCCTCGGTCCACCCTGTGTTCCCGATATGGGGGGCCGTCATGACGACGATCTGGCGGTGGTAGCTGGGGTCGGTGAGCGTCTCCTGGTACCCCGTCATGCCGGTGGAGAACACGATCTCGCCGACTGTCTCGCCGACGGCTCCGTAGGCCTCACCGACGAAGGTCCGTCCGTCCTCCAGGACGAGCACGGCGCTCACGGCTGTGCCTCCGCGGCCCAGCCGCCACCGACGGCGGGTTCAGGGACGAGGGCCCGTCCGTCCCGGGCCGTGAGCCGACCGCGCAGAACCGTCGTGTGGACGGCACCGGTGAAGGTGCTGCCGTGCCACGGGTTGTTGCGCGAGAGCGAGTGCGACGCGTTCTTGTCCACCACGACCTGCGCCGCGGTGTCGACGAGGACGAGGTTGGCCGGTGCGCCGACCTCGACGGACCGTCCGTGGCCGGTCAGACCGGCGATGCGCGCCGGGGCCGAGGACATCCGGGTCGAGAGGTCTGCCAACGACATCCGTCCGCTGCGCACCATCACGTCGTGGACGACGGAGAACGCCGTCTCCAGGCCGAGCATCCCGAAGGCGGCGTCGACGAAGGCGTGCTCCTTGTCGTGCCGGGCATGTGGAGCGTGGTCGGTCGCGACGGCATCGATCGTGCCGTCGGCGAGGGCCTCCCGGAGGGCCATGATGTCCTCCTGAGGACGAAGCGGTGGGTTGACCTTGAAGGTCGGGTCGTAGCCGGTGACCCGGCTGACGTCGAGGGCGAGGTGGTGCGGGGTGACCTCGGCAGTCAGCGCTATGCCACGGGCCTTGGCCCACCGGATGACCTCGACCCCCTCGGCGGTGCTCACGTGGGCGACGTGCACCCGCGACCCCGTGTGCTGGGCGAGCATCGCGTCGCGGGCGATGATCGAGGACTCGGCGGGCGACGGCCACCCGGGCAGTCCGAGGCGGCCGGAGAGCTCACCCTCGTGGCAGCAGGCCGACCCGTCCGCGAGGTGGGGCTCCTGGCTGTGCTGGGAGATGACCCCGCCGAAGCCGCGGATGTACTCCAGCGCCCGACGCATGACGCGGGCGTCGCCGATGCACCGGCCGTCGTCGGAGAAGACCCGGACCCCGGCCTTGCTGCGGGCCATCAGACCGAGCTCGGCGAGCTCCTCACCGCGCAGGCCCTTGGTGACCGCGCCAACCGGCTGGACCTCGACGAGTCCGGCCCGTCGGCCCAGCTCGAGGATGTGCACGGCCGCTTCGCCGGTGTCCGTGACCGGGTTGGTGTTCGCCATCGCGAGCACAGCGGTGAACCCGCCCGCGGCAGCGGCGGCCGAGCCGCTCGCGACCGTCTCGGTGTCCTCCCGGCCCGGCTCACGCAGGTGCGTGTGGAGATCGACGAACCCGGGCAGGAGAGCCAACCCGTCCGCGTCGATGACCTCGGCGTCAACCGGGATCTCGATGGCGCCGGGCTGCTCGGAGACCTGCGCGATCTCGCCGTCGCGGACGAGCACGTCGGCGGCAGCCTCGCCGAGGATCCGCGCACCGGTGATGACCAGGTCGCTCATGCTGATCCCTCCTCGATCGAGCCGCCGTCGGTTCCGACGAGCAGGTGGTAGAGCACGGCCATCCGGACCGCGACACCGGCCGAGACCTGGTCCAGAATCACCGAGTTGAGGCTGTCCGCGGCCTCGGCGCTGATCTCCAGGCCGCGGTTCATCGGCCCGGGGTGCATGACGAGGACGTCGTCGTTGGCAGCGCGGAGCCGGTCCAGTCGGGGTCGGGTGAGTCCGTAGCCCACGGTGTACTCGCGGGCTGTCGGGAAATATCCGCCGCTCATCCGCTCGCGCTGGACGCGGAGCATCATCACCACGTCCGGGGGCGGTCCACCGAAGAGGGCGTCGTCGAGATCCTGCTCGAGGGCGAAGCCGTCCTGCCGGGACCAGGGACCGGCGCCGCTGGGCATCAGAGTCGGCGGCGCGACGACCGTGACGTCGGCCCCGAGCGTCTTGAGCAGAAGCACGTTGGAGCGGAACACCCGGCTGTGGGTGAGGTCCCCGACGATGACGACGCGCCGACCCTCGAGGTCACCGAGCCGCTGGGTCATCGTGTAGGCGTCGAGCAGCGCCTGGGTCGGGTGCTCGTGGGTGCCGTCCCCGGCGTTGATGACACTCGCGTCGACCCACTCGGCCACCTGGTGACAGGCGCCACTGGCGCTGTGCCGGATGACGAGCGCATCGACCGCCATGGCTGTGATGGTGAGGACGGTGTCCCTCAGGGACTCCCCCTTGGACGCCGACGAGCCCTTGCCGGTGATGTTGATGGTGTCGGCCGACATCCACTTGCCGGCGATCTCGAAGCTCGAGCGGGTGCGGGTTGAGTCCTCGAAGAAGAGGTTGATGACGGTGCGGCCCCGCAGGGCGGGCAGCTTCTTGACCTCGCGGCGCTGCACGTCATGCATCGACGCCGCGGTACGCAGGATCTCCAGGACCTCGTCGCGGGTCAGGTCGGCGGCGGAGAGCAGGTGGCGGGCCATCTCAACGACCTCCCACGTGGGACTCGCCGGGGGCGATCCGGACCGAGTCCTCGATGCCGTCGTGCGCCTGCAGCCGCACCTGGACCTTCTCCGAGTGCGAGGTGGGGAGGTTCTTGCCCACGTGGTCGGCCCGGATCGGCAGCTCACGGTGACCGCGGTCGACGAGGACAGCGAGGCGCACTGCGCGGGGGCGACCGAGGTCGGAGAGCGCGTCGAGAGCGGCGCGGACGGTGCGTCCGGAGTAGAGGACGTCGTCGACGAGGACGACGACCTTGTCGTCGACGCCGCTCTCGGGGATCACGGTGCGCATCGGGGCCCGGGTCGGGTGGCGGTGCAGGTCGTCCCGGTGGAGGGTGATGTCGAGGGAGCCGACCGGGACCTGGGTGCCCTCGACCTCCTCGATGAGCGCGGCGAGCCGCTGGGCGAGCGCAACCCCACGGCTCGGGATGCCGAGAAGGACCAAGTCGGCCGCTCCCCTGTTGCTCTCGAGGATCTCGTGGGCGATGCGGCGCAGCGCCCGGGCGATCTCGTCAGGACCGAGAACGACTCGGCCGGTCGGGTCCACAGGGTGGCCCTTGGGTACTTCACGATCCGGCGCCATGCGCGTGCGGACCTCCTTCCCTGCCTCACTGGACAGGTCGTTAAAGGATGTCGGGCGAGCCAACTCTAACCCCTCGTTCCTGCACCCACTGACCTGCTTCCACGTGTCGCCACCGTGGGTGTGGGCGATGTCATGACCCCACGCCGCAGCCAGCGGCGCACCACGCCCACGCGCGTCCTCGCCTCAAAGGGCGCCACACCACGATGGCGAGGCCCTCGGGTGTCCCAGCATTCGAAATGCATAACGTATACCTATCGCCACACAAACATGATGTGATGCAATGGCACACGGCCGGACTCAGTCCCCGTGAGGGTCACTCTGCGGGCAAGAAGCATGCCGGGAGAGCGCCCGAGAGCCGGAAGTACAGAAGACCGAGAGCCGTGAAGGAGGCGAGATGTCCAGGTCCACACCCCGTCCGACCGACCCAGCCCACGCAGGTGGCGCGACCTGTGCTGACGCCTCGTCGGGTGGGCGCTCGGCCGCGTCTCGTCTCGAGTCAGGTGTCCAGCCGGGGTTCCCGCCCATCTTCCCGCCGGCCGACGCAGACGTGATGACCCGCCGCCGGTGGCTCGCCACGACACCCTGGCCGGAGGTCGTCTTCGCCTCGGCCCACTGACCCAGCACCTGGCGGGTGACCAAGGAGCCGTACACCCCGCCGCGGTCCCTCGAGGAGGGCGGGCGTCCGCTGCCGGTCAGCCGTTGCCGGCGGGCCTGGGCCGGAGCGTGGCGATGTCCTGGTGCACGGCGACCACCTCCGGGCGCAGCTCCACCGCGGCCCGCAGAGTCTGCAGTGCGCTCAGCTCGTCGATGATCGTCCGGGTCGGCGGGACCATGGCGAGCCGCCCCTCCTCCACGGCCGTCACGAGATCAGCCACGGGCAGCCACTCCGAGTCGAGCGCCTCGCCGGTGCTGTGCACGAACTCCGAGCCGTCCGTGACGGGCAGGAGGAAGAAGTCGACGTCGAACCGCTTGGGGTAGCCGACCGGCGTGATCCAGCGGTCCCACGGGATGAGGTCGCCCGGATCGATGTCGGCCCCGGCCTCCTCGGCGACCTCCCGCACGGCACAGGCCTCGGCCACCCCGATCCCGAGACGGTATGCGGTGGTCTCGTCGACCGGGTCGACCCGCCCTCCCGGGAAGACCACCATTCCGGGAGCGAAGTCCATCGTGTGGACCCGGTGCTGGACGAAGACCTCCAGGACGCCCCCTCGCTCCCTCGCCGGGATGACACTCACCGCTCGCAGGGGCGTGGGTTCATCGCTGAGCCGCGCCACCATGCCCACGCGGCGCCCGGCTGCACCGAGGCCGAGATTGTTCTCGATCTCACGCAGCGGCGCAAGGCGCGCCCACTCGGCCGGGTGTGACTCCGCGGTGATCTCGCGGAAGCCCTGTCGCGCATACCAGGGGCCGTTCCACAGCACGTCGGCGTAGGTCATGAGCGTGAGGGTGTCCTGCCCGCGGGAGAGGGTCTCGCCCATAACCGCGCGCAGCAGCATGGTCCCTATCCCGCGCCGCCCGGCGTCCGGCCGGACCGCGATCTGCTCGAGGTGCAGGCCGCTCGAGCCGAGCTCGGCGAGGTCGACGACGTGAGCGAAGCCGAGGATTGGCTGGCCGACGGCGAGGAGGAAACCCGGGCGGGCCGCGCGCTCGGCGCCGGGCGTCGGTGCGGGCCAGTCGCTCGCTTCCAGGCCGGCACCGGCCCACATGGCGTCGAACATCGCGTCCGCCTCCGCCTCGATCTCGGCGAGCGCGGGGATGTCCTCGGCCACCGCATACCGGACGCAGGTGAGCGAGAGTCGCGGTGCCGCAGACGATGTCGCAGCCGGAGAGGGAGTCGTCACAGCAGCGTGGGCTTGACCTCGAGCAGCCGGGCGAGCACACCGTTGACGAACCTCGGGGAGTCGTCGGTGGACAGCTCCTTCGCCAGCGCGACGGCCTCGCTGATGGCCACCGGCTCAGGAACGTCCTCGGAATACAGCACCTCGAACGCACCAAGCCTCAGGATGGCCCGGTCGACGGCGGGCATGCGCTCGATCGGCCAGCCCTGCGCATACGTGGAGATGGCGTCGTTGATGTCGTTCCAGTGATCGACGACCCCCTCGACGAGGGTGACGGTGTACTCATTGAGCGGCATCTCCGTCACCGGGGCCGCGAGGCGCTGCCGGAGCAGCTCGAGAGCGTTGACCTGGCGCTGCTCGGCCTCGAAGAGCAGGTCGAGCGCCCGCTTGCGCGCCTTGGTCCGAGCAGCCATCTAGTCCACGGCCTTCCGTCTCTGTGATCCGTCTGATTCCTGATCCGCCTCTGTCCCTGTTCCGCAGGCGCGGGTCAGTTGACGCGTCCGAGGTAGGAACCGTCGCGGGTGTCGACCTTGACCTTCGTGCCGGTCTCGAGGAACAGCGGCACCTGGATCGTCGCGCCGGTCTCGAGGGTCGCGGGCTTGGTGCCGCCGGTGGAGCGGTCGCCCTGCAGACCCGGCTCGGTGTAGGTGATCTCGAGGACGACCGAGGCCGGCAGCTCGATGAAGAGCGGGGTTCCCTCGTGCCGGGCGACGAGGACGTCCTGGTTCTCGAGCATGTAGTCGGCGGCGTCCCCGACCACCTCGGGGCTGACCTCGACCTGCTCATAGGTGTCGGGATCCATGAACACGAAGTGGGTTCCGTCGTTGTAGAGGTACTGCATCGTGCGCTTGTCGACGTTCGAGGTCTCCACCTTGACGCCGGCGTTGAAGGTCTTGTCGATGGTCTTGCCCGACGTGACGTTCTTCAGCTTGGTCCGCACGAAGGCAGGGCCCTTGCCCGGCTTGACGTGCTGGAACTCCACGACGGTCCAGAGCTGTCCGTCGATCTTGAGGACCATGCCGTTCTTGAGGTCGTTCGTCGTTGCCACGAGTGGTGGGTCGCTTTCTCATCGGGTGCTGTGTCGGCCGCACCCACTCGCTGCAGGCACGACGCACCCCCGGCTGTCGCGGGGGTGGGAACGGCGTCGATTCTATCGGCCCGGGCGACCACGCCCGACCAGATAGCTCGAGCCCGCCCCTTGAGGGTCGTCGGCAGGCTCGGCGGGCGTGGTCGCCGTGCGTGGCCCAGCGTGGTCGACAGCCCTGCCGATGGGCAAGGATGGGTCCATGCCCCTGGCCGACTGGTTCCTCTCCCCCGAGGAGCGGGAGAACGCGCATACCGTCATCGACAGGGTCCGCGGCGGGGAGCGCACCTGGTCCACCGGGAACGACGTCCGGCCCATCGTGCACGGCAGACCGTACTTCGCCGAGCTCGCCGACCGCATCAGCGAGATGGGCAGCGGCGACCGGGTGTACTTCGTCGACTGGCGTGGTGACCCGGACCAACGGCTCAACGACCGGGGCGACACCCTCGTCGACGTCCTCGTCGCCGCCCTGGGACGCGGGGTCGACGTCCGCGGGCTCCTCTGGCGCTCCCACTGGCGCAAGCTCGGCTTCCACTCCGAGCGGGTGTTCCAGCTCAGCGACGCGATCAACAACGCGGGCGGACAGGCCTTGCGGGACATGCGTGTTCGGACGATGGGTGCGCACCACCAGAAGTTCGTCGTCCTCCGACACCACGGCGAGCCGACGCGCGACATCGCCTACGTCGGGGGGATCGACCTGTGCCACAGCCGCCGGGACGACGACCAGCACCTCGGTGACGAGCAGGCGCTCTCGGTCGCGGCGGAGTACGGGCCGCGACCCGCCTGGCACGACGTCCAGGTCGCGATCAGTGGACCGGCCGTCCACGACGTGGAGACCACCTTCCGCGAGCGGTGGGGGGACAGCACCCCCCTGACCCTCAACCCCGGCCGCAGGTTCTCCTCATGGCTGCAGGCGGAGGAGCAGTCGCCGGACCCCCTCGGCGAGCAGTGGCCTCCCCCGCCATCTGTCAACGGTGCCCACGACGCGGTGCAGGTCGCGCGAACCTACCCGGCGATCCAGCCCGTCGGCTACGACTTCGCGCCCGATGGTGAACGCAGCATCGTCCGCGGCAACGCCAAGGCGATGTCCCACGCACGACACCTCGTCTATGTCGAGGACCAGTACCTCTGGGGCGCCGACGTCGGCGAGCACTTCGCGACGGTCCTGCGCGACCGGCCCGGGCTGCGGCTCGTCATCGTCCTACCTGCGCTGCCCGACGTCGACGGGACGATCGAGCGCACCGCCCAGCTGGCGGCCCGGTGGATGGCGATGCAGCCCATCCTCGAGGCCGGTGGAGACCGGGTCGCCGTCTTCAGCCTCACGAACGAGGCCGGCCTGCCGGTGTACGTCCACTCCAAGGTCTGCATCATCGACGACCGCTGGGCCAGCGTCGGCTCCGACAACTTCAACCGCCGCTCCTGGACCAGCGACTCCGAGATCGCCTGCTTCGTCGTGGACGACCGGGTCGAGGCCCTCGGACCCGATGACCCGGCACCCGCCGACGGGTTCCCGCTGCGGTTGCGCCGGACGCTGTGCGCAGAGCACCTCGGTATCGCCCCCGAGGACGTGCCGGACGACCCGGACGAGCTCTTCGAGGTGCTGGGAGCCTCAGCGGACCGGCTCGATGAGTGGTACCGCACGCACGCGGACGAGCGAGCACGAGGGCTGCGGCGGGTGGCCGAGCGGATCCAGTCACGCCGGCGCTACCTCCCCCACGCCCGGCGCTCGGCCCGCAACCGGATGGCCGACCGGGCCGCGGCGCTCCAGGACGTGGCGGCGGCTACCGGAGGACGCCCGCCGGGTCGGCTGCGTCGGCTTGCGGCGCCGGATCTCTCTACAGCACAACGGCTCTGGGCGAACCGCCTCTACGGCGCGATGGACCCCGATGGCACCGTCCTGCGCGACGAGGACCTCTCCGAGCAGAGCCGCCCCGACTGAGCGACCGTCCCACCGCCCACGGACGACGCACCCACCGCGAGTCCCAGTTATGTGCCACCCGCGGCCCATCCCCCGCGCTCGACACACGGCAACTCGGTTGTGCGGCAACGGTGTGCCACCCGCGCCGCACCCCCCGCGCTCGACACACCCAACCCCCATCCACAGCAGTTGTGTGCCACCCGCGGCCCATTCCCCGCGGTGGACACACGGCAACTCGGTTGTGCAGCAACGGTGTGCCACCCGCGGCCCATTCCCCGCGCTCGACACACCCAACCCCCATCCACAGCAGTTGTGTGCCACCCGCGGCCCATTCCCCGCGGTGGACACACGGCAACTCGGTTGTGCGGCAAC
>Ga0209613_1000184_pt1 | contig 81142 bp, 70 predicted proteins | sample BioC13SIPDNA_2_FD_185747 | JGI IMG/M metagenome (GOLD analysis project Ga0209613, IMG submission 185747) | Anaerobic biogas reactor microbial communites from Washington, USA - Biogas_R2_A C13 SIP DNA (SPAdes) (version 2) | ecosystem: Engineered > Bioreactor > Anaerobic > Unclassified | place...
CCATAGAGCTCCTGGGAGCCGACGAAAAACCAGAAACTGTACTCCCGCTTTGCCTGTTTCATGCCGTTCACCTCTGCGTTTATTCGTATTTCCCGGCCCGTGCGCGCCGGGCCAAACCCGTTTCACCCGTATTGTATCACAACGCCGGGGTTTTTCGCCCGGCGGGGCGGCGCGATCCGGGCGCCTTCCAGTGGAAAAGCAGGGGGCCTTCCCCGCCAAGCACCGGGTCGGCCGCCGGCAGGGGCACGGCCAGGCACTTCGCCCGGAAGGCTTCGTAGCCCTCCGCTTCCCCCCTTTGCAGGTCCGGCGACTGGCCCTGCGGGTAGGCGCCGGCGATAGAGAAATCCCGGGAGGCGCGCTCCAGCCTGTGCCCCACGCCCGCGGGCAGCACCAGGGCGTCCCCGGCCTTCACCTCCACCACCAGGCCGTCCGGCCCGCCCAGCTGGATGGCCGCGCTTCCGCTGACGCAGCCCAGGGCCTCGTGCGCCTCCGCGTGGAAATGGTGGAAGGCGTATACACCGTTCACCCAGACGCCCGTCCAGCCGTTTTCCCGGAACAGCCGGTCGAACCGGGCGGGAGCGCCCGGGAGCGCGCCCGGATACAGCAAGACGGGGAGCGGGGAATTGGGGAAGGGGGAAACGCCTGGGATATAGAGGGTCTTCGCGTCGGGCATGCCGTCCTCCCTGTGCGCTTTTCCCCCATTATACCGCGCCCCGGCCGCGGGTCAACGCCGCTTGCGGCTTGCCGGGCGGAAGCCGCCTGGCTATACTGGAAAAAGACAGGGAACAACGGAGGGCGAGATGACGGACCTGCACTTGCACAGCCTGTATTCGGACGACGGGGAGTTCACCCCGGCGGAGCTGGTCCGGATGTGCGCGGAAAGCGGCGTCACCCTGATGTCGGTGACCGACCACAACTGCGCCCGCGCCAACCGGGAAGCCGAAGAGGCCGCGCGCACGGCGGGCGTCCGCTACGTGACGGGCATCGAAATCGACTGTGTGTACGAGGAAGCGGTCTTCCACGTGCTGGGGTACCGGATTGACGCGGACAGCCCGGTGTTCCTCGAGATTGAGGAGAACGTCGCCCGGCAGGGCGCGGCCGCGTCCGAAGCCATGCTCCAAAAGACGCGGACCCTGGGCTTCCCGGTGACCGAGACGGAAATGCGTCAGATGGCAAAGGGGCGCTATTGGCGGGACCTGTGGACCGGGGAGATGTTCGCCGAAGCGCTGCTTGGCAAGGAAGAACTGGCGGGGCATCCGCTGCTGATGCCCTACCGGCCGGGCGGCGCGCGCAGCGACAACCCCTACGTCAATTTCTACTGGGATTTCTACGCCCAGGGGAAGCCTTGCCACGCGCCGGTGGACTACCCAGCGATGGAGGATGTCCTGCGGATCGTGCGCCAAAGCGGCGGCATCGCGGTGCTGGCGCACCCGGGCATGAGCCTGAGGGGACGGGAAGCCCTGCTGCCGGGCATCCTCAAACTGGGGCTGGACGGCATCGAGGCCTACAGCAGCTACCACACCCCGGAACAGGCCGCGGCATTTGAGGCAGTCGCGAAGGAGCGCCGCCTGCTCGCCACCTGCGGCAGCGACTTCCACGGGAAAAACAAGCCCGCCGTCCGCATCGGCGGCGCGGTGTTCGCGCCGGGCACGGACAAGGAGGCGGTGGGGCGGGCGGCCAGGCGGGCCCTCCTGGCGCAGTAGCCGGGTATTGGAAACACGGATAAACGGCCGGGGATTCGTCCCCGGCCGCGTCAGTTCCGCCCGCGTGCCGTCAGCCGGCCGGCTTCAGGCCGCCTTCCGCGGGCGGGGGCAGGCGGACGATGTCCGCGCCCAGCAGCCGCGCCTCCCCCGGGTCGTGGGCGACCATCAGCAGGGCCCTGCCCGCGTTCAGGCGCAGGATGGCGCCCGCCGTCCGCTCCCGCGTGTCGGCGTCCAGGCCCTTGAAGGGTTCGTCCAGCAGCAACGCGTCATAGTCCGCCAACAGCGCCCGCGCGATGGCCACGCGTCGTTTCATGCCGCCGCTGAAGGAGGAAACGGGCTTGCCCGGCTCATCGGACAGCCCCAGTTCCGCCAGCAGCTCCGCGGCGGCCGTGTCCCGGCGGCGACCGGTCACCAAGCGCAGATTGCCTTCCGCCGTCAGGTGCTCCAGCAGACGGTCCTCCTGGAACACGGCGCTGAGCCGTCCGGGCGCCTCCACGCGGCCTTCATCCGGGCGTTCCAGGCCCAAAACCAGGCGCAGCAGCGTGGTCTTCCCGCAGCCGGAGGGGCCCATCACGCAGACCGCGCCGCCCTCCGGGACCCGCAGGTCCAGCCCCCGCAGCGCCCAGCGGCCGCCGTAGCGGCGGCCCGCCTGGTGAAGGACAATCGCGCTCACAGCCGCGCCAGCCTTCCGGACAGCAAAGCCGCCCCGCGCCTGAGCAGGAAGGCCGTCAGCGCGTTGAGCAGCACGATGATAACCGTCCAGGCGAAGAGGTCGGCGGTGTTGTAATTGACCTTGACGCTGTAGAGCGCCTCGCCGATGGTGCCCCGCGGGATGCCGATGACCTCCGCCGCGACGCCGCTTTTCCAGCACAGGCCCAGGGCGGTGACGGCGCCGGCGCGCAGGAAGGGCAGCAGCTGCGGCAGGTCCACGTACAGCAGGCGGCGGCCCCACGGCGCCCTGAACACGCGGGCCATCTCACTGAGCGCCCGGTCGCGCCGCTGCAGGCCCTCCAGGGTGTTGCCGAACAGGACGGGGAAGCCGATGACGAAGCACACGAAGGTCGACAGCCACCCGGAGGACACCAGAAGGATGGCCAGGATGGCGAAACTGGCGACGGGCACCGCGCGGGCGGCCGAGAGCAGGGGCGACACCAGCGCGCTGACGAGGGGGGAGCGGCGGCACAGCGCGGCCAGGGCCACGCCAAGGGCGAAGGCGGACAGAAAGCCCAGCAGGATGCGCCCCGCCGAACGCAGGGCGGTCAGGTAGGTGGCGGGCTGGGACAGCAGGCGCGCCAACGCCCGCAGCACGGACAGGGGCGAGGCCAGCAGGAACTCGTGCCCCACCGCCATGGCCAGCAGCTGCCAGACAGCCAGCCACAGCAGGGCGGCCAGCGCCCGGTATCCCGCCCGGCACGCGTCAGGGGACAAAGTAAAAGGCGTCGTCGGGCGCAGCGCCGCCCACCGCGTCCGGGTTCTGCGCGAACAGCACGGCATAGAAGGCTTCCAGCTCCGCCTTCATCTCCGCCCCCGTGATGAGCGTGATGCCACAGTGTGGCAGGGCCTTCTCGGCGGGGCCGGCGTCCAGGATGCCGAAGCGCCCGACGAGCGCGGCGGCTTCCTTCACGTTTCCGTTGACGAAGGCGGCGGAGGAGGCGTTGGCTTCCAGAAAGCGGACGACCTCGTCCTGCCGCGCGTCCAGCGCCTCGCTGCGGGCGACGGTGACGCCGGTGATGAGCCGGCCCTGGCCCAGGTCTTCCCAGGCCCGGTTCAGGTCCAGGGCGACGCGCAGGCCCGGGTTTTTAGCCAGCGCCAGCGCCACGAAGGGCTGGGGCAGCATCGCCAGGCCCTCCGGGTCGACCAGCAGCGCGGCCAGCGCCTCGGCGTGCTCGGCCTTCCAGACGACCTCCACGCCCTCCACCCCGGCCTGGCCCAGGAGGTGGGACAGGACGTACTCCGGTGTGGAAGCCTTGCCGCTGGCGTAGAGCCTGCGCCCGGCCAAATCCCCCAGGCTGCCGACCTTGCTGCCGTTCTCCAGGACGTAGAGCACGCCCAGGGTGTTGATGCCCACGGCCCGCAGCGCGCCCTTTGTGTTCTGGTACAGGACGGCCGCCAGGCTGACAGGGATACAGGCCAGGTCCAGTTGGCCTTTCACCAATTCCGGCAGCAGCGCGTCGGGGCTGGCGAAGAGTGAAAAGGCGTAGGCGTCACCGCCCTCGCTGTCCGCCATCAGCTTGACCAGCCCCATCGCCGTGGGGCCCTTGAGCGCGCCTACGCGCAGGGGCGCGGCCTGGGCGGAAGCGAGGGACAGGAGCAGCAGGGCCGCCAGGAGCAGCGCCAGGAATCTTTTCATCGCTTTGCCTTTCATGGAAAGGGCCGCGCGCTCGCGCGGCCCTTGGTGCGGAGCGGTCAGTCCTCCCTGGGGCCCAGCCGCTCGTTGTACTTGCCGCGCGGGGTGTAGTGGGTGTGGAGCAGCTCGTGGGACTTGTGGCTCAGCGGCTCCAGCAGGAAGTCGGTATAGAGCTTCTTGATGGCGGGGTTCTCGTGGGACTTGCGCAGCTTCTTGGCGCTGTCCACGTCGTAGAGCCCCTGGGCGCGGCTGGCCCAGGCGGTGCGCAGGGTGCTGCGCGGCTGGCCGCCGCCGGTCACGCAGCCGCCGGGGCAGCCCATGACCTCGATGAAGTGGTAGCCGCCCTCGCCTTTTGCCACCTGCTCCATCAGTTCCTTCGCGCCCACGAAGCCGCTGGTCACCGCCACCCTGGCCGTGAACCCCTCCAGGAAGTCGTACTGGGGCAGGCAGTTCTCAAACTTGAACTCCGCCTTCTTGATGTGCTCGTGGCCTTTCTCGCTGGAGGCGCGAAGGTGCTCCAGCGGCATCTCCCGCCCGGTGACCAGCTCGTAGACGGTGCGCATCGCGGCTTCCATGACCCCGCCGGTGACGCCGAAGATGTCCGCGGCGCCGGTGGAGAGGCCCAGGGGCAGGTCGAATTCGCTGGGCTGCAGGTTTTCAAAGTCGATGCCGGCCTCGCGGATCATGCGGGCCAGCTCGCGCGTGGTCAGCACCGCGTCCACGTTGCGGCAGCCGTCGTTGACCATTTCCGGCCGCTCGATTTCGAACTTCTTGGCCGTGCAGGGCATGATGGACACCACGTAGAGGCTTTTGGGGTCCACGCCCAGCCTGTGGGCGTAGTAGGACTTGATGACCGCGCCCAGCATCATGTGGGGGGACTTGCAGGTGGACAGGTTGGCCGTGTAGTCCGGGTAGAAGTGCTCCAGGTACTTGATCCAGCCCGGGCTGCAGGAGGTGATCATCGGCAGCACGCCCTTGCCGTTCTTGATTGCGGCCTTGGCGCGCTCCAGGAACTCCGTGCCTTCTTCCAGGATGGTCAGGTCGGCGGCGAAGTTGGTGTCGAAGATGTCGTCGAAGAGCATTTCCTTCAGCGCCGTGGCCAGCTTGCCCGTGACCGCCTGGCCCGGGGTCATGCCGAACTCCTCGCCGATGCCCACGCGCACCGCCGGCGCGACCTGGACGACGACGCGCAGGGCGGGGTCGTTGATGGCGTCCCAGACCTTCTGGATGCTGCTGGTCTCGCTCAGCGCGTTGACCGGGCAGGCCGCCACGCACTGGCCGCAGTTGGTGCAGTCCATCTCCTCGATGTTCAGCCCGGAGGCGGGGCCGATGACGGTGGAGAAGCCGCGCCCCTGCGCGTCCAGCACGCCGATGCCCTGCACGTGGCCGCACACGCTCACGCAGCGGCGGCACTGGATGCACTTGGTGGTGTCGCGGGTGATGGAGGGGGTGACCTCCACGCTGCCCGGGGACAGCTCCCCGCGGAAGCGGTGGCTGGTGATGCCCAGGGTGCGCGCCAGGGTCTGCAGCTCGCACTGGCCGGAGCGCTCGCAGGCCAGGCAGTCCTGGGGATGGTCGGACAGCAGCAGCTCGCAGTTGATTTTCCGGGCCTGGCGCACCTTGGCGGTGTTGGTGCGGACGACCATGCCGTCCTTCACCTTGACCATGCAGCTGGCGACCAGGGTTTTCATGCCCTCGACCTCGACCATGCACATCCGGCAGCCGCCGAACTGGTGGATGCCCTCCAGGTAGCAGAGGCTGGGCACGTAGATGTTGTAGTCCTGCGCGGCCTGCAGGATGGTCTGCCCCTCCTTCGCCTCGATGTCCTTGCCGTTGATGTTGAGCCGGGCGACGCCGGGTTTCGCCTTTTGCTGTTTCACGTTGACCTTTTCCATGCCTTACCTCCTGTCACATCTCAGGCAGCGGGTGGCTTCGGCGACCGCGTACAGTTTCCGGTAGCCGCGGTTGACTTCGCGGAAGCCCAGGGTGCGCGTCTCCGGCGCCAGCTCCTCCAGCGGGAAGCGGCCGTACTCGGCGCTGTCCTCGTCGGTGACCGCGGGGGGAATCTCAATCGGGCGGCCCTTGTTGAGCTTGCCGCTGCCGCCCAGGTACAGGTCGATGCTGCTGGCGGCCTTCTTGCCGTCGGCGATGGCGGCGATGGCGGTGTCCGGCCCGCGGGCCAGGTCGCCGCCGGCGAAGACGCCCTCGATGGAGGTCATCAGGTTGTGCTTGGAGGTGACCAGCGTGCCCCAGGCGGTCAATTCGACGTCCTGAGCGGTGATGAAGGGGAAGTCCGCGTGCTGGGACACGGCCGGGATGACCATGTCGCAATCGATGACATACTCGCTGCTCCGGATTCGCTGGGGGCGCGGCCTGCCGTTGGCGTCGTAGTCGTTGAGCTCCATCCGCTGGCACTCCAGGCCCCGCACCCTGCCCTTGTCGTCGCCCAGCACCTGCATGGGCGAGGCCAGGGTGACCAGCTCCACACCTTCCTCCAGCGCTTCCTTGATTTCGCGGCGGTCGGCGGGCATGTCCTCCCGCTCCCGGCGGTAGATGACGGTGACTTTTTCCGCCCCCAGGCGCACGCAGCTGCGCGCCGCGTCCATGGCGGTGGAGCCGCCGCCGATGACCACCACGCGCTTGCCCACCTTGACCCGGCGGCCGGAGCGGATGTCCTTGAGGAAGGGCAGGCCGTGGTAGACGCCCTTGAGCCCCTCCCCGGGGATGCCCACCTCGTTGGGGAACTGGGTGCCGGTGGTCAGGTAGATGGCCTGGTAGTTCTCCCTGAGGTAGTTGAAGGAGATGTTGCGCCCCACCTCGGTGTTCAGGTGGATGTGCACGCCCTCCTGCTCGATAAGCTTGATTTCATGCTGCAGGATGTCCTCCGGCAACCGGTACTCGGGGATGCCGTAGGCCAGGGTGCCGCCCGCCTGGGACTGGCTCTCGAACACGTCCACCGTATAGCCCAGGCGCGCCAGGTAGTACGCGCAGGTCAGCCCGGAGGGGCCGGCGCCCACGACGGCGACCTTCTTGTCGTTCATGGGATACTTGATGTCGTCCACATAGCTTTCCGCGTGGTTCATCGCGTAGTCGGCCACGAAGCGTTTCAGGTCGCAGATGGCCAGCGCCTCGTCGCGGGAGGAGCGGCGGCACTTGTCCTCGCAGGGATGGGTGCACACGCGGCCGCAGACCCCGGGGAAGGGGTTCTCCTGCCGGATGAGGTTGTAGGCGTCGACGAAGCGGCCGTTCTGGATGAGGGCCATGTAGCCCGGCACGTTGATGCCGGCGGGGCAGGCGTTCTGGCAGGGGGAGATGAACATGTTGGTGCACACCCCCGCCTCGCAGCGATGCTCGCGGATGTGGTCCTCAAACTCGTGCATGAAGAAGCGCAGTGTGGACAGCACCGGGTTGGGCGCGGTCTGCCCCAGGCCACACATCGCGGTCTCCTTGATGTTGCCGGCCAGCTCATTGAGCAGCTGCAGATCCTCCTCCCGGCCCTCCCCGCGGGTGATGCGCTCCAGGATTTCCAGCATCCGCTTGGTGCCGATGCGGCAGGGCACGCACTTGCCGCAGGACTCGTCGCGGATGAAGTCCATGAAGAAGCGGGCGGTGTCCACCATGCAGGTGTCCTCGCTCATCACCACCAGGCCGCCGGAGCCCATGATGGCGCCCAGGGCGGTCAGCGCGTCGTATTCCAGGGGGGTGTTGAGGTTTTCCCGGGTGATGCAGCCGCCGGAGGGCCCGCCGATCTGCGCGGCCTTGAACCGGCCGCGGCGCGGGACGCCGCCGCCGATTTTGTACACCAGGTCGCCCAGGGTATAGCCCATGGGCACCTCGGCCAGGCCGGAATAGCGGATGTCCCCCGCCAGCGCGAAGACCTTGGTGCCCTTGGACTTCTCCGTACCGAAGGAGGCGAACCAGGCGCCCCCTTCCTTGAGGATGGCGGGCACGTTGGCGAAGGTCTCCACGTTGTTGATGATGGTCGGGCAGCCGAACAGGCCGCTTTCGAAGGGGAAGGGCGGCTTCTGGGTCGGCTCGCCGCGCAAGCCCTCCACGGAGTGCATCAGCGCGGTTTCCTCGCCGCAGACGAAGGCGCCCGCGCCAATCCTGATTTCCAGGTCGAAATTGAAGCCGCTGCCCAGGATGTTTTCGCCCAGCAGGCCGGCCTCGCGCGATTTCTCGATGGCGACGGACAGGCGCTCCACCGCGATGGGGTATTCCGCGCGGATGTAGACGTAGCCCTTCTGGGCGCCGATGGCGTAGGCGCCGATGATCATGCCCTCGATGAGGCCGAAGGGGTCGGACTCGATGAGGGAGCGGTCCATGAAGGCGCCGGGGTCGCCCTCGTCGGCGTTGCAGATGATGTATTTGTCGCCCTCGCGCGCCTTGTAGCCCGCCTCCCACTTCAGCCCCGTGGGAAAGCCGCCGCCGCCGCGGCCGCGCAGGCCGGAGAGCTTGACCTCCTCCACGACCGCCTTGCGCTCCATGGAAAGCGCCCTGGCCAGCGCCTCGAAGCCGCCGTTGGCGACCGCGCTCTCCAGCGAGGCGTAGTCCACCTTGCCGCAGTTGCGCAGCGCGATCTTGACCTGCTCGGAGAAGAAGGGGACGTCCTTCATCAGGGGGATGTGCCGGCCGGTCTTCTCATCCAGGAAGGTGTACTCCTCCGGGATTTCACCCACGATGACGTGGCGGCCCAGGATGTCCCGCGCCATGTCCGGGGTGACCTTGACGTAAAGGACGCCCTCCGGCTCGATATACACCAGCGGGCCCATGGAGCACATGCCCATGCAGCCGGTGAAGGTCAGCCGGACCTTGTCCCCCAGCTTGTTCTCCTCAATGAACTGCAGCGCGGCGTCCCGGGAGGCGATGCAGCCGGAGGAAACGCAGGCGCCCCCGCCGCAGACCGTCACGTGGTACTTTGCGCCGGCCTGCTCATCCCGGTAGGCTTTGGCTATGGCCGCAAGGTCGGCCGTCGACTGAATCCGCATGCCCTCTCCCCCTTATTGGTACTTGGCCAGAATTTTTTCAATCTTGTCCGGGTTGACCTGCTGGTGGACGTCCTCGTCGATCATGACCACCGGCGCCAGGCCGCAGGCGCCCAGGCAGCGGGTGATGATAATGGAGAACTTGCCGTCCGGCGTGCGCTCCCCGACGGAGATGCCCAGCTCCTCCTCCAGACGGTCCACGATGCGCTTGCCGCCGCGCACGTAGCAGGCGGTGCCCAGGCAAATCTTGATGGCGTGGCGCGCCCGGGGAACAGTGGAGAAATACGAGTAGAAGCTGACCACGCCGGAGACGTGGCTCAAGGTCTCCCCCATGCCCTCCGCGATGACGCGCTGCACTTCCAGGGGCAGGTAGCCGTAGATTTCCTGCGCCAGGTGCAGGACCGCGATCAGGCAGCCGGGCTTGTCCCGGTAGGTCTGGATGACCGCCTGGATGGCGTCCAGTTTTTCCCTTTCCTCGGCCGCGTCGTCCTGCAGGAGGTTGGCCTGCTTGGTGTCCGTCCCCATCTTGTCCTCCGTCTATTCATGCTGGTGAGTTTGGTCGGGCGGTTTTCACAACGGCCCGATTATAGCACCCTTCAGGCGGTATGACCGCCCGCCCGGGCAAGTCGCCGGGTCTTTTTTGTCCCGGATGGGGAATTGGCGTCCCTTCCCCTCATCCGGGCATCCGCCGCGCGGGCGCCATTGAGGACGCCCGCCGTTTTACGGCGGGCGGGCGCGGCGGGAAGGAGGGGTGATTACTCTTCCGCCGCCTGGTAAATGCGCTGGATGAGGCCCACGTTGCGGATGGTCTCCTCCAGGGAGAAGCCGGGCTGGCGGCCGGTGAGGACGGCGTCGCAGAAGTCCGTCACCTGCAGCAGGTAGCGGTCGCTGGCTGGCACGGCGATTTCCTCCGTCTTGCCGTCGCGGATGAGCAGGATGGGCGAGCCGACCTCGTCGAAGGAATCGCGCATGACCAGGCTGCCCTTCGTGCCGTTGATCTCGGTGACCTGGGCGGAGTTCGCGCTGAAGCTGCCCGTCACCGTGCAGACGGCGCCGGAGCGGTACTTGAGCACGGCCGACAGGCCGAAGTCCACGCCCCGCCGGTCGGTCTTCAGCGCGCGCACGGACACGGGCTCCTCCCCCATGATGAGGCCCATCAGGTTGACCGGGTAGCACCCCACGTCCCAGAACGCGCCGCCGCCCATCTCCTTGTAAAAGCGGACGTCATCCTCCTTGTCGTTGTAAAAGCAAAAGGCGGAGTTGACATGCTGGATGTCGCCCACGGCCTTCTGCGCCAGCAGCTCCCTGAGCTTCCGGGTGCGCAGGGTGAAGCGGTACATGAAGGCCTCCATCAGCAGGACGCCGTTTTTCCGGGCCTCCGCGGCCATCTCCTCGCAGTCCTCCCGGGTGAGGGCCATGGGCTTCTCGCACAGGACGTGCTTGCCCGCGCGCGCCGCCTTGATGGTCCACTCCTTGTGCAGGTGGTTGGGCAGGGGGATATAGACGGCCTCGACGTCCTTGTCCTTGAGCAGGTCGTCGTAGGAGCCGTAGATTTTCGCGAAGTCAAACTCTTTCTGGGCGGCCTTGCGGCTTTCCTCCTTCTGGGAAGCCAGGGCGTAGGGAACGGCGTTTTCCGCGTCCACCAGCGCGGGGATGAGCTCCCTGCGGGCGATGCTGGCATAGCCCAATACGCCAAAACGAACCTGCTTTTTCATGCAAATCTCCTTTTTTTCTTTCATTATATGCACCCCGCCCCCTTTTGTCCATGCCCGATGACAAAACCTGTGAATCCCTTGTGTTATAATGCTCTGCGTGCAGGAAGCGCGGCAGGGGCCGCGGCCGGGCCGGGAAACGGAGGCAAGGATGCTGGAATTCGTCAACCTGAGCAAGTCCTACGGGGGGCGCAAGGCGGTGGACAGCCTGAGCCTGCGCGTGAACCCAGGCGAAATCTACGGCTTTATCGGCCACAACGGCGCGGGCAAGACCACCGCCATCAAGTGCTGCTGCGGCATCCTGCGCTTCGAGGAGGGGGACGCCCTCGTCGACGGGCTGTCCATCCGGGACGACCCGCTGGCGTGCAAGCGGCGCTTCGCCTACCTGCCGGACAACCCGGACCTGTACGAGTTCATGACCGGCGCGCAGTACCTGGGCTTTGTCGCCGACGTGTTCGGCATCGGGAAACGGGAGCGGGAGGAGCGGAAGAACCGCCTGTCGGACGCCTTCGAATTGACGGGGGATCTGGGCCAGCAGGTCAGCGCCTATTCCCACGGGATGAAGCAGAAGCTGGCCGTCGTGGGCGCCCTGCTGCACGAGCCCCGGCTGCTGGTGATGGACGAGCCCTTTACGGGGCTGGACCCCAAGGCCTCCTTCACGCTCAAGCGGATGATGCGCGAACTGTGCGACAGGGGCGGCGCGGTGTTCTTTTCCACCCACGTGCTGGACGTCGCCGAGCGGCTGTGCGACAAGGTGGCCATCCTGAGGAAGGGTAAGTTGGTCGCCCAGGGGACGATGGAGGCGGTCAAGGGGCAGGAAACGCTGGAGGAGGTTTTCCTGGAGCTGGAGGCGGACGGTGCTTAAGGCGCTCATCAGGGTCCAGCTCCTGTCCCTGGCGTCCCGCCTGTTCCCCCAGGCCCGGAAACAGGGGCGAAGCGCGCTGCGCAAGCTGGGCATCCTGGTCCTGGCGCTGTATGTCATCGGCTCCGTCGGCTTCTCGGTGGGGGCGCTGTTCGGCACGCTGTGGAGCCCCTACCAGTCGCTGGGGCTGCAGTGGCTCTACCACGCGATGGCGGCGCTCGCCGCCTTCGGGCTGAGCTTTATCAGCAGCGTCTTCCTGACGCAATCGGCCCTCTACAACGCCAAAGACAACGAGCTGCTGCTGTCCCTGCCCATCCGCCCCGGCTTCATCCTGCTGTCCCGCCTCCTGCTGATGTGGGGTTTCGTCTTTCTGACCCAGCAGGTCATATTGCTGCCCTCAGCCGCCGTGTGGTGGCTCAAGGGCCCCGTCCGCCCGGCCGGCGTCTTCATGTACCTGCTGACCAGCCTGCTGCTGCCGCTGCCGGCCGTCGCCCTGTCCAGCCTGGGCGGGTGGCTGCTGGCGCTCGCCGCGGGGCGGGTGAAGCGCAAGTCGCTGGTGGTGACGCTGCTGTCCGTGGCCTTCCTGGCCCTGTATTTCTACGCCTTCTCCAGGCTGCAGGCCGTGATGGGGCGGCTGGCCGCCGCCGGGGAAAGCCTTGCCGCAGCCGTCCGGGGCGCCTTCTTCCCCGCCTACCACCTGGGCCTCGCCGTCGCCGAGGGGAGCGGGCTGAGCCTGCTGCTGTTCGCGCTGTGCGCCCTGGCGCCCGCAGCCCTCGCGTTCGCGCTGCTTTCACGAAGGTACCTGGCCGTGCTGACGAGCCGGCGCGGAACCCGCCGCGCGGATACCCCGCGGGTGCCCGAGAAGGCCCGGAGCCCGCGAGGGGCGCTGCTGATAAAGGAACTGCGCCGCTTCGTCTCCGCGCCCGAATACATGCTCAACAGCGGCTTCGGCCTGCTGTTCATCCCCGCGCTCCCCGTCGTGATGATGCTGGATGCCGGGACGCGCGCCGCCCTGCTGTCGGCGCTGCCCGCCGGGGATGGGCTGCTGGGCGCCGCGGCCGCGGGCGTCCTGTGCCTGATGGCCGGCATGGTGACCATCACGGCGCCCTCCGTCTCCCTGGAGGGGAAGAGCCTGTGGATTCTGCGGACGCTGCCGGTGGAGCCGATGGACGTCCTGATCATGAAGGCCGCGATGCACTTGCTGGTCAGCCTGCCCTTTATCCTCCTGGGCGCCGTGCTGGCCGCCGTCGCGATGAGGCTGCCCGCCTGGGACGCGGCGCTGGCCTTCGTCCTGCCGGCGCTACTGTGCGCGCTGACCGCCCTTTTGGGCCTGGCCTTCAACCTGCGCTTTCCCCGGCTGGACTGGCAGAGCCTGATGCAGCCCATCAAGCAGGGGCTCAGCGTGGTCCTGACCATGGCGGCATCCTTCCTGGCCGTCGCGCTGCCCGCCGCCGCCTACTATTTCCTGCTGAAGGACTTAGTCAGCCCGCGGGTTTTCCTGCTGCTCACGGCCCTCGTGTACGCGGGGCTTTCCGCCATGGTCTTCCGGCACCTGAAAAAGAGCGCGCGGGACGCCTTCCTGACCCTGGGCGGCTGAGCGCGGACGGGTAGAATCACCGGGGTGGGCGCCCAAAAACCTGGAGGGAACGAAAACATGCGGCATTTTGATCTGGCGGTCATCGGCTCGGGAGCCGGGCTCATCGTGATGGAAGCGGCCCTGAAACACGGAAAGACGGTGGCGGTCATCGAGAAAGGCGCCTTCGGCGGCACCTGCCTCAACCGCGGCTGCATCCCCTCCAAGATGTTGGTCTACCCCGCCGACCTCATCCGCGAGGCGCAGCGGGGGGAGCGCGTCGGGGTGACCTTCGGGGAGCCGGCGGTGGACTGGCAGAAAATAACCCGGCGCATGCGCCGGCAAATCGACGTGAACCTGCAGCTGGAAAAGGACCTGGGCAAGGCGCCGGGGCTGACGCTGTACAAGGGCGAGGCCCAATTCGAGGACGGGCGGACCCTGCAGGTCAAAATGAAGGACGGCGGCGTGGAGCGCCTGAGTGCCGGGGATATCCTGATTGCCGCCGGCGCCCGCACGCGCATCCCCCTCATCCAGGGGCTGGAGGAGGCGGGCTACGTGACCAGCGAGTCCTTCTTCGCCGGGAAATTCCCGGAAAAGCCCTATGAAAGCCTGATCATCATCGGGGGCGGCTCCACCGCCTGCGAGTTCGCGCACATCTTCTCCGCCTTCGGTACAAAGGTGACGCTGGCCGTGCGCAGCGAGACCATCCTGCGTGAGTTCGACCGCGAGGTTTCCGGTTTCGTCAGCCGGGAACTGGAGGCGGCGGGCATCAAGGTCGTCTATTTTGCCGGCGCGCAGGCGGCGAGGCGGGAGCAGGGGCGGGTGACGGTGGACTTCCTGGACAACCGGACGGGGGAGGCCTATTCCCACAGCGCCCAGGAGCTGTTCCTGGCGCCTGGCATCGTGCCCCTGACCGACGCGCTGAACCTGCCCGCGGCGGGGGTCAGCACAGACAAGGCCGGCTATATCGAGACCGACAGCCGGCTCGCGACCAGCGCGCCCCATATCTGGGCGCTGGGCGACATCAACGGCAAGTTCCCCCTCAGGCACAAGGCAAACTATGAGGCGGAGGTGCTCAGCGACGTCCTCTACGGATCCGGGCGGCGCAGCGCCTCCTACGCCTCCGTGCCCCAGGCCGTGTTCACCCACCCCCAGGCGGCCTCGGTGGGCATGAGCGAGGAGGAGGCGCGCGCCGCCTTCGGCGCCCGCGTCCGCGTGCATTACAACCATTATTCCGACGTCGTCGCCGGCATCGCGATGGGCTATTCCAAGCGCCGGGCGGACGACGGCTTCGCCAAAATCGTCAGCGACGACCGGAAGCGCATCCTGGGCGCGCACATCGCCGGCCCACAGGCGGCAGCCCTGGTGCAGCCCTACGCCTTCCTGATGAACGCGGGCGGGGAGGAACAGGCGGAAACGCCCGGCACCTGGCTGCCGGTGGAGCGCTCCATGACCATCCATCCCGCGCTGAGCGAACTGGCGGCCTGGGCGCTGATTTACCCGCCGGCGGAGGACGCGGGCGAAACCTGACCCGCCAGTTTGCACATAACGCGCCTTTTGCCTGAGCATACAGGTAAAGGTGCGTTTGTTTATGATAGGATACCAAGGGATGGAAGCGGCTGACAGAGCAGCAGGCGCCAGAAAGGAGAATCCCTTGAAAACCAAGAAGGCCATTCTCGCCCTGGCCCTCGTCCTTGCCGCCCTCGCCCTGGCCGCCTGCGGCGCCAAGACCCCGCTGGAGGGCCGATGGAAGCTGGATTCCGCCACCGGTACCACCGCCACGCTGCTTTCACTCATCAACGCGGACACCGTCGTCGTCGAGTTCGACAGGGACGGCAGGATGCTTACCTATTATGACGGCAAGACCCTGAGCAATGAATCCGGCGATGAAGTGCCGGTGACGACCTATAAAACGAACGGCAACACCATCGTGATGACGACGGCTGTCGGCGGCTCAAGCGCCGAGATCCGGGGTACCTGGATAATCGAGGGCGACAGGCTGACGATGACCAGCGAGGGTGAGACGGCCACGTATACCAGATTCAGGTAGACCCCTTCCAATAAGCACCGATATGGCAAGGGAGCGCCGAGAGGCGTTCCCTTGCCATACTGTCAAAAAACCATTTCATGGGAGGTATCGGAGGGCGAAGCCCTCTGATGGTAATCCGCGGCAGCGACATGTGCGGTGCCGCGGGTTTTGGCTTTAGACAAAACATTTCCGCGAATTTCTGCTGGCCGTGAGGCAAGCATAGCGAAGCCGAACAGGCAGAAATTCCCGTTCCTGCTAATCAAAGAAGTGTCCGCAGACACTTCTTTGACACACTGGCAAGGGACGGGCTGAGCCGCCGGAAATAAGGCGGGCAATCCCAAGCCATACGAAAGGAAGGATATCAGCGCAGGCAGACCCGCGAAACCCCGCCTATGCGTTATGAGCCGGCGTGCCGGGCGGGCCCTCGAACGAGAAGCGCGGAACCTCCGCCCCGTCCCGCGCCACCGTCTCCAGGAACATCGCCTCCGGGCGGACCCACAGCCCGCACTCCCCGTACAGCGCGCGGTAGACCACCAGCCGCTCCCCCGTCTCGGAGTGGCGGGCGACGCCCAGCACCTCGTACAGGCCGCCCTTGAAATGGCGGTACAGCCCGGGCTTCACGGCGCGTCCTCCCGGTAGGGCGGGAAGGCGACGGTGACCGCCGTGCCGGCGCCCAGGGCGCTGTCGAGGGTGATTCTGGCGCGGTGGTATTCCGCCGCGTGCTTGACGATGGACAGGCCCAGCCCGGTGCCGCCGGTCGCCTTGGAGCGGCTGGCGTCGGTGCGGTAGAAGCGCTCGAACACCCGGGGCTGGTGCTCCGGCGCGATGCCGATGCCGCCGTCCCGCACGGTGAGGGTCGGCTGGGGTGCGCCGTTCACGACGGCCTCCACCCACCCGTTCTCCACGTTGTACTTGAGGGCGTTGTCAATCAGGTTGGAGCACAGCTCGTACAGGAGCGTCCTGTCCCCGCGGACGAAGGCCGGCTCCCCTGTGAAGGACAGGCACAGGCTCCGCTCCTTCGCGGGCAGCTCCATGGCCTGGCAGGCGGCCTGGGCGACTTCCGCCAGGTCGACCTTCTCCCGCTTGCCGCCGGGCAGGCCCTCGTCCAGCCGGGAGAGGCGCAGGATGTCCTCCACCAGGGCCAGCATGCGGCTGCTCTCCGAGCGGATGACGCCATAGAAGCGCTGGAGGTCCTCCGGCTTGACCATCCCGGACTGCAGCAACTCCGCCGAGCCGCCGATGGTGGTCAGGGGCGTGCGCAGCTCGTGGGAAACGTTGGCGGTGAAGCGCTTGCGCATCGCCTCCCCCTGCAGCTTTTCCGTCTGGTCGGACAGCAGCAGCACCCAGCCGCGCTTGCCGGACAGCGCGCTGGCGGAGAGTGCCAGGCTGCGCCCGGAGCGCTCCAGCAAGCCTTCCGCGCTGCCCGCGTCGCCCAGGTCTTTCATCAGCTTGAGGACAGCCGGGCTGCGGTCGATTTCCATCAGCGGGCGGCCCATCGCCTGCTCCCGCGTGACGCCCAGCATCGTCCGGGCGCTGGGGTTGATGAGGATGATTTCATTTTTGGGCCCCAGGGCGACAAAACCCTCGTGCATGCCGGTCAGCAGGGCGTCCAGCTCCTGCCGCCTGGCCTCCAGCGCGTCCATCTGCTCGCGGGTGTGGGCGTTCTGAGCGTCGATGCGGCGGATTAAGGGCAGGATTTCCTCCGGCACCACCGCGTCCTCCGGGCGGTCCGGGTCGATGGCCAGGATGGGCTTGAGCAGCCGGCCGGACAGGTAGTCCGCCAGCGGCAGGCTGAGGAGCGCCAGCAACAGGACGCCAAAGGCGGTCAGCGGCAGCACGCCGGAGGCCACACGGGACGCGACGCGCTCCGGCTCGGACAGGCGCAGCACGCTGCCGTCGTCCAGCCGCAGGGCGCTGTAGACCAGCGTTGCGCGCAGGGTCTGCGAATAGCGGACGGCGGAGCCGAAGCCCGTTTCCAGCGCCTGGCGCACCTCGGGCCGGCCGGCGTGGTTTTCCAGTTCCGTCCCGGCCTGGTTGTCAAACAGCACGGCGCCGTCCGGGGACAGGTAGGTCAGCCTCGAGGGGGAGGCCTGGACCTGAAGCACCGCGAGCCCGCCGCCCGCCTGCATGCGGGTTTTCAGCAGCGCCGCCTCTTCCTTCAGCCGCAGGGCCAGCTGGTCGCGGGAGGCGGAGGCGACCACGGCAGAGGACAGGAAGGCCGCGGACACACCGAAGAGCAGGATGAGGAGGATGAAGGACAGGAAAATCCGTTTTCTCATCGAGGCTTTCCCCTCCTTTCCCCCATTAAGGACCGAAGCCGCCCGGGCACGCTCAGGTCGCCTTCCCCGGCGCGGCGTCCGGCGCGCCGTCCGCCAGCCGGTAGCCTACGCCGCGGCGGGTCTCGATCAGGGCGGCGGCGGCGCCCAGCTTGACGCGCAGGGTGCGCACGTGCATGTCCACCGTGCGCGTGTCCCCGGCGTAATCGGTATCCCACACCTTGCTGAGCAGCTGCTCGCGGGTGAAGACCAGGCCAGGGTTTTCCATCAGGAACTGTAGCAGGCGGAACTCCTTGTTGGTCAGCTGCACCATCTCGCCCTGCACGGAAACCTCCTGCCGGGCGGCGTCCAGCAGGACGGGGCCCGCGCGCAGCGGCCCGGCCGCCTCCTGCGCCCCGGCGCGGCGCAGCACGGCGCGCACGCGGGAGAGCAGCTCCATCACGCCGAAGGGCTTGACTACGTAGTCGTCCGCACCCAGGTCCAGGGAGCGCACCTTGTCGATTTCCGCGTCCCGCGCGGTCAGCATGATGACGGGCACGCGCCGGGTGCGCTCCTCGGCGCGCAGGCGCTGTAGCAGCCTGGTCCCGTCCAGGCCGGGCAGCATCTGGTCCAGCAGCACCAGCTGCGGCACCCGGGTTTTGCAGGCTTCCAGGAAGGACCTGCCCTCCGCGAAACCCTCCGCCTCGTAGCCGGCCTGGCGCAGGGTGTAGAGCACCAGCTCGCGGATGGCCGGGTCGTCCTCCACCGAGTAAATCACGAAAGGCGCTCCCCCTTGTATTCCCCGGTGACGGCGAACTCCACCCACTCGGCGATGTTGACCGCGTGGTCGGCGCTGCGCTCGAAGTACTTGGCGATCATCAGCATGTCCAGCAGCTGCATCCCGTCCGGGTGCTCCCCAGTGACGCAGTAGTCGTTGAGGACGCCCATCAGCTCGACCTTGACTTGGTCGAACAGGTCGTCCACGATGTCGTCGTCCTCCATCACCTGGCGCGCCAGCGCCAGGTCGCGCGCGACGTAGGCGTCGATGGCCTTGTGCACCATGCGGGACGTCTCCTGCGCCATGTTCTCCAGGTGCGCGGGGAAGGTGAGCCGCTCGCCCTTCACCGGCATGCACAGGATTTCCGCGATGTCGCTCGCCTGGTCGCCGATGCGCTCCATGTCGGTAATCATCTTCAGCGCCGCCGAAATCAGCCGCAAATCCCGCGCAACCGGCTGCTGCATCAGAATCAGGCGCAGGCACATCGACTCGATTTCCCGCTCCTTGCGGTCGACCTCGTTGTCCCCGTCGCGCAGCTTCTGCGCGACCTCCTGGTCGCGGGTGGAAATCAGGGCGCCGGCGGTCTCGATGGCCCGCTCGATCATGCTGCCCATGGTGATCATTTCGGTATTGAGCCGCTGCAGCTGCTCGTCAAAGCGGGTCCTCATCAGCCGAACCTCCCCGTGATGTAGTTTTCAGTGCGCACGTCGGAGGGATTGGAGAAAAGCCGCTCCGTATCCCCCATCTCGACCATCTCCCCCAGCAGGAAAAAGGAGGTGACGTCGCTGATGCGCGCGGCCTGCTGCATGTTGTGCGTTACGATGACCACAGTATATTCGGTTTTCAATTCCAGGACAAGGTCTTCGATCTTGGAGGTGGAGATGGGGTCCAGGGCGCTGGTCGGCTCGTCCATCAGGATGACCTCCGGCTGGACCGCCAGGCAGCGGGCGATGCACAGCCGCTGCTGCTGGCCGCCGGAGATGGCCATGGCGCTCTTTTTCAGGTCGTCCCTGACCTCCTCCCACAGCGCGGCCTTGCGCAGGGAGTTTTCCACAATCGCATCCAGCTTCAGCTTGCCGCGCACCCCGTGGGAGCGGGGGCCGTAGGCGATGTTGTCGTAGATGCTCATCGGGAAGGGGTTAGGCTTCTGGAAGACCATGCCCACGCGCTTGCGCAGAAGGTTGACCTCGCTGGAGGGCGCGTAGATGTCCTCCCCGTCCAGCAGCACCTGCCCGGTCAGCCGGCAATCGGGAATCAGGTCGTTCATCCGGTTTAAGGACTTGAGCAGCGTGGACTTGCCGCAGCCGGACGGCCCGATGAGGGCTGTGACCTCATGCTCCAGGATGTCCATATCGATGTGCTTGAGCGCCTGGAAGGCGCCGTAAAACAGGTCCACGTCCCGGATCTGGAACTTGACGCGGCTGTCGCCGCCGTTCTTCACCGCCTTGCTGTTGAGGGCGAAATGGGTCATTCTGTCAGCCTTTCCTGGTCAGTTTGCGGGCAATCAAGGAGGAGAGATAATTCATCAGCAGCACGATGACCAGCAGCACCACCGCCACCGCGAAGGCCTCGTCGACGTAGCGGCCTTCCTGCTGCAACTGGAAGAGGTGGACGGCCAGCGTGCGGCCGGACTGGGTCAGCCCCGCGACGCGGGCGACGGTGCCGGAGGTATAAATCAGCGCGGCCGTCTCCCCGGAGATGCGGCCGATGGACAGCAGCACCGCCGCCAGGATGCCCGGCATCGCGACGGGCAGCACGATGCGCACCGTGGTGCGCAGCTTGCCGGCGCCCAGGCCGAAGCTGCCCTCCCGGTAGCTCATGGGGACCGCCAGGAGGGATTCCTCCGTCTGCCGCAGAATCAGCGGCAGGGTCATGATGCCCAGCGTCAAGGCGCCCGCCAGGATGGAGTTGCCCATGCCCAGGGTGACCACGAAGGCCAGCATGCCGAACAGCGCGTAGATGATGGAGGGGATGCCCGCCAGCGTCTCCGCCGTCACGCGGATGACCCGGACCAGGCGGCTGCCGGGCCTGGCGTACTCCGCCAGGTAGATGCCGCCGAACACCCCGAGGGGGACCGAGAAGAGCAGGGAAAGCGCGGTCATGGTCAGCGTGTTGACGATGGCGGGGAACATGGAGACGTTTTTGGAGGTGTATTTCACCTCGAACATGGACGGCTTCAAGTGCGGAATGCCGCGCACGCAGATGTAGACGACAATCCACAGCAGCACGCCCACGGTGACGAGCCCGGACAGCCAGCACAGCGCCTTGAGCGCGCGCGAGCCCCAGTGCGCCCGCCGCCGGGTGGGCACCGTGATGTCGATTCCCCGGAGCTCCGTCACTGCTGCACCCTCCTGCGGTTGATGAAGGAAAAAAGGAAGTTGATGGCCAGCACGATGACGAACAGCACCACGCCGGTGGCGATGAGCGACTCGCGGTGCAGGTCGGCGGCGTAGCCCATCTCCATCAGGACGTTGACCGTCAGCGTCCGGACGCCCTTCAATATATCCCCCGGCATGCGGGGGTTGTTGCCGGCGACCATGATGATGGCGGTGGTTTCCCCGATGGCGCGGCCGATGCCCAATACCAGGCCGGACACGATGCCCGGGCGCGCGGCGGGCACGACCGCGCGGAACACGCTGCCCTCATGGGTGGCGCCCAGCGCGAGGCTGCCCTCGTAGTAGGAGCCGGGCACCGCGCTGATGGCCGCCTCCGCCGTCTGGATGATGGTGGGGAGAATCATGATGGCCAGCAGGATGCTGGCGACCAGGACGCTCTTCCCGGTGCCGCCAAAGGCGTGGCGCACGAAGGGCACCAGCACGATCATCCCGAAAAAGCCGTAGACCACGGAGGGGATGCCAGCCAGCAGCGCGACGGCGGGCTTCATAAAGCGGACCACGGGCCGGCTGGCGAAGCGCGACATCAGGATGGCTGTCAGGATGCCGACCGGCGCGCCCAGCAGCAGCGCGCCGAAGGTGACGTAGAAAGAGCCGACAATCATCGGCAGGATGCCGAATACGTCCCTGAGCGGCGCCCATTCGGTGCCTGAGACGAAGGCGACCGGGGAATAGGCGCGGAAGAAAGGCAGGCCGTTGGCGAACAGGAAGACGCAGATTACGCCCACCGCCAGAACACAGACGCATGCGGAGGCCAGGAACAGCCCCCGCATGAGTCCTTCGGAACGATTTTTCCGCTGCCGCATGGATTATTGGTTCAAGTCTGCCCAGGCGGTGATTTCGCCGACGAACACCTGCCGCACCTGCTCCAGCGAAAGGTTCTCGACAGGATTGACGGGGCTGACGATGACCGCGATGCCGTCGATGCCGATGGCGGTGCCGACCGCGCCGGCTTCCTTCTCGCTGTCCTTCAAGGCGCGGGAGGCCATGCCGATGCCGTAGGTGCCGTCCAGTGCGCCGGTGACGCCGGCGGTGGAGCCGGTGGACTGCACGTCCAGCACGGCGTTGGGGTTGAGGGCGGAATAGGCCTCGACCAGCAGCTCCATGACGGGGGCCACGGAAGTGGAGCCGCCGATGGACAGGTTGCCGGACAGGTTGGCGGCGGTGTAGGCGGGCGCGTCGGCGGCCACCGGGACCAGGCCGTCCTCGGCCACGACCGCCTGGCCGTCCGCGCTCATCACGAAGGCCATGAAGTCCTTCGCGAGCGGGTCGGCCAGCTCGCCCTTGGTCACCACGTTGAAGGGGCGGGCGATGGGATAGGTCTGGTTCAGGATGTTTTCGGTGCTGGCTTCCACGCCGTCGACCTTGATTGACTTCACGGACTCGTTGTGCAGGACCGAGGACAGGGACGCGTAACCGACGGCATATTCGTTTTCCGCGACGGTGGTCATGACCAGGGAGGTGCCGTTGACGAAGTCGGCCTCGGCGTAGGTGTTGTCCACTTCCTTGCCTTCGGCGTCCTTGGTGGCGATGCCGGTCAGCTCGATGAAGGCGCCGCGGGTGCCGCTGCCTTCCTCGCGGGAAACGACGGCGATGGTCTTGGAAGCGTCAAACTCGGCGAGGGCCACCGCGCTTACGGCGGTCAGGGCCAGGACCAGGGCCAGGATTTTACGCAGTTTCATCCAGATGTTCCTCCTTTTGATGCAGCAAACTCTGCTTGCACCGTCAGGATAGACGCCCAATGTAAAACCCGGAGGCCCGTCCATGTAAAGTTTGTGTAAAGCCTGCCGGGCGGATTGATTTACCTGAGCACCTTGCTGAGGAAGGCCTGGGTGCGGGGGCTTCGCGGGCGGTCGAAAAGCTCTTCGGGGCTGCCCTGCTCCTCGATGCGGCCCTCGTCCATGAACAGGACGCGGCTGGACACCTCCCGCGCGAAGCCCATCTCATGGGTGACGATGACGCAGGTCATCCCCTGGAGGACCAGGTTCTTGATGACCTGCAGCACCTCGCCCACCATCTCCGGGTCCAAGGCGCTGGTCGGCTCGTCGAACAGCATGACCTCCGGGTCCATCGCCAGCGCGCGGACGATGGCCAGGCGCTGCTTCTGCCCGCCGGAAAGGCGTCGGGGATGCTCCTGCGCCTTGTCCGACAGCCCCACGCGGGCCAGCAGCTCCCGCGCGTAGGCCTCCGCGTCCGGCCTGGAGCGCTTCTTGAGCAGCACCGGCGCCAGGGTGATGTTCTGCAGGACCGTCAGGTGCGGGAAGACGTTGAAGTGCTGGAACACCATGCCCATCTTCTGACGGTGGAGGTTGAGGTCCACGCCGCGGTCGGTGAGGCTGACGCCGTCGAAGACGACGGTGCCGGAGGTTGGCGACTCCAGCAGGTTCAGGCAGCGCAGGAAGGTGGACTTGCCGGAGCCGGAGGGGCCGATGACGGAGATGACCTCCCCGTTTCGCACGGTCTCGGTGATGCCGCGCAGCACCTCCAGGTCGCCGAAGTTCTTGCACAGGGCGATGGTCTCAATCACTGGCCTTCATCCTCCTCTCCAGGGAGTTGACGAGCTTGCTGAGGAAGAATGTCAGCAGGAAATAGATGACGCCGACCACGACCAGGGGCTCCAGCACAAGGAACATGGTGCCCCGGACGGTGCTGTACTGGGTCATCAGGTCGCCGACGAAGAAGGTGGACGCCAGGGAGGTCTCCTTGATGACGGTGACGAACTCGTTGCCCAGCGCCGGCAGGATGTTCTTGACCGCCTGGGGCAGGACAATGCGCGTCATCGCCTGGCGGGCGGAGAGCCCCAGGGTGCGCGCGGCCTCCGTCTGCCCGGGGTCCACCGCCTGGATGCCGGCGCGCACGATTTCACAGACGTAGGCGGCGGAGTTGAACACCAGGGCGATGGAAACGCAGGCGAACTTGGACAGGTTGAGCAGCGGCAGCAGCTCCGGCAGCATGAAATAGAAGAAGTACAGCTGCAGCAGCAGCGGGGTGCCGCGCATCAGTTCCACGTAGCCGGTGGCCAGGGCATTGGCGGGCTTGAAACGGGAGCGGCGCATCAGCGCCAGGGCGGAGCCCAGGATGGTGCCGAAGAACACCGTGATGAAGCTCAGCAGCAGCGTGTAGCCCGCGCCCTGCAGGAACAGCCCCCAGTACTTCTCCAGCACCCGGGCGATGTTGGGGCCGAAATTGTCAAACATCCGCCCCCTCCTTTCCTTCCGGGGAATCGAGCGCCTCCGCGCAGCGCACGGCGTCCAGCAGCATCCCCAGGCTGGGGCGGACAGGCGCGTCCTCCATATCGCTTTGCCGGAGCGCCAGGGGCAGGCGGGCGAGGAAGCCCGGCTCGTCCGGCCGGGTCCCGAAATCCTGAAGCGAGGCGGGGCTGCCCAGGGCGCGCAGGAAGGCGCGCAGGGCCCGCGCCTGCGGAATCTTCCGCTCCAGGCACAGCTGCACCAGGCTGCCCCAGGCCACCATCTCCCCGTGCAGGGCGGCGGCAAAGGCGGGCAGCTCGTGCAGGACATAGTACAGGGCGTGGGCCAGCCCGCCGTTGAAGGGCTCGCGCACCAGCAGGCTGACCAGGCCGGTGTTGACCACGCAGCACTGGACGGCTAGGCGGTAGGCCGCGCTGTCCGAGCCCCGGCAGGCGTCGGAGAGCGCCTGCGCCCCCACCGACAGCAGGGTGTCGTAGCCCGCGCGCGCGACGGACAGCCCCAGCAGGTCGGAATAGGGCAATTCGGCGCCTGTCGCCTTAAAGGAGGCCTCCACGTGCTTGGCGAGGCTGTCGCCGATGCCGGCGCGCAGGAAGGCCGGGGGCGAGGCGGCCAGGATGCGGGTGTGCAGGTAGGCGTGCGTGGGCGGGCCGTCCAGGAAGAGGAAGGGGTCGTACCCCTCCTGCCCGGGCTGGTGGACGACGGACAGCGCGGTCACCGCGGCGCAGGTGGCCGGGATGGTGGGCAGGGTGAACACCGGCAGCCCGGCAAAGTGGGCGCCTGCCTTGGCGGTGTCCAGCGCGCGCCCGCCGCCCATACCCATGACGGCGCAGGCGCCCACCGAGCGGGCGGCATGGGCCGCCTCCTTCGCCGCGTCCATCGTGCTTTCCCCGGAGAAGGGCATCACGGTGAGCATGCACCCGGCGCCCGCAAGCGCCTCCTGCAAGGGGAGCAGCCCCGCGGCCAGCGCCTTTTCGCCGCCCAAAAGCAACGCCCTGCCGCCCTGAAGCAGGGGCTGGCGCGCCAGGTCCAGGAAGGCCTCCGGCCCCACGGTGAAGGGCGGGGGAGGCGGGACGGTCACCGAATGGGGATTGGACGCCTTCTTCATAGGTCCCCCAGCCTTTCCAGCCGCCGGAGCGCCTCCTTCAGGCTGTCTTCCCCCCGGGCGAAGTGCAGGCGGATGAGGGAGGTGACCGGCTCGCGGAAGAAGCTGGAGCCCGGCACCGCCGCCACGCCCAGATGCCGCGCCATCCATTCGCAGAAAGCCAGGTCGTCAAAGCCCGCGAAGCGCGGCAGGCGCAGCCACTCCCCCACGTCCGCCAGGACGAAGTAGGCGCCCTGGGGGACGTTGTGCGGCAAGCCGATGGCGGCCAGCCCGGACAGGAAGATGTCCCGCTTTTGCGTGTACAGGTCCCGCAGCGCCGCATAATATTCCGGCCCTGATTTCAGCCCCGGCACCGCCGCCGCCTGCAGCGGGGCCGCGGCGCCCACGGTCAGGAAGTCGTGCGCCTTGCGCGCGGCCTCCACCGCCTCCCCCGGGCCGATGAGGTAGCCCAGGCGCCAGCCGGTGATGGAATAGGTCTTGGACAGGGAGGACACGGTCAGGACGTTGCCCCACATCCCGGGCAGGGCGGAAAGGCGCGTGTGGACGTGAGGCCGGTAGACGATGTGCTCGTAGACCTCGTCGGTGATGACCCAGGCGCCGTGCCGTTTAGCCAGGGCGCCGATGCGGGTGAGCTCTTCTTCGGTAAAAACCTTGCCGCAGGGGTTGGAGGGGTTGCACACCACCAGCGCCTTTACCCCGCCCATGAAGGCGCTTTCCAGCGCCGCCCAGTCCACCGCGTAAGCCGGCGGGAGCAGGGGCACGTGCACCGCCTCGGCGCCGGAGAGGATGGCGTCCGCCTCATAGTTTTCATAATAAGGAGAGAAGACCGCCACCCGGTCCCCCGGGTTGAGCACCGCCAGCATCGCGCAGAGCATCGCCTCCGTCGCCCCGCAGGTGACGACGATTTCCGTTTCCGGGTCGATGGCCCGACCGATGGCCGCGCCTTGCTTGTCGGCGACCGCCCGGCGGAAATCCTCCGCGCCGTAGGTGACGGCGTACTGGTGGGGGCCTTCGCTGGAAACCCGCGCCAGCGCGCCGGTCAGCGCCGCGGGCGGGTCGAAATCAGGAAAACCCTGGGAGAGGTTGATGGCGCCATATTGGTCGCTCACCCGCGTCATCCGGCGGATGACCGACTCGGTGAACCGCCGCGTGCGGGCGCTGATCTGGGGCATGGGCAGGCTTCCTTTCCCGATGCATGATTATGCATCTGTGCCGGGAATCATAGCATGGCATCGGCGCCTTGTCCAGCGCATATGCGAAAAAGGTGCAAGTTTATCCGCGCGCGCGAGCCCCGGACGCCGGACGCATGCGCGGGGGGAAACCCCCCGGCGGATTGGAATAAGAGCAAGGCAGGGACGCTGCCGGCTTCCGCGCCCGGACGGGTTGGTAGCTCCATGGACTTGAACATAGTGTTCAGCATGCCCGGCTTCAGCGCTCGGACGGACTGGTGGCCGAGCCATGAGAGCCGGCAGGCGACGGGGAGTCACCCTTGCCGGCAAAGCGCATAATATACGTTGCAAAGATTGTTTTTTCATTGTTTTCCAGGTGGCCGCAGGACAACGCCGTCACGGGTGAATTCCATTAATCCTTGATTTTACTGATGGTTCCGAATTGTTGCGCCGCAGGAACGCGGAGGCAAGGGCATGAATTATTTTTCACTCCAATGTATTGACATGCAGTTCCGGCGGGTGTAGACTGCCCGCATCAAACCAAGGAGGAAGACCCGATGAAAAAGATGCTTGCCGCCCTTCTGGCCGCCCTGCTGCTGATGTCCCTGAGCGCCGCCGCGCTGGCCGAAGGCCGACTGGAGGCCATCAAGGCAGCCGGCAAGCTGGTCGTCGCGACCTCGCCCGACTACGCCCCCTACGAGTTCCCGGGGCCCGACGGAAAGCCCGTGGGCGCCGACATGACTTTCGCCCAGTACATCGCGGACAAACTGGGGGTGGAACTGGTGGTGGAATCCTTCAACTTCGACGGGGTGCTGGCCGCCGTCACCGCCGGCAAAATCGACCTGGGCATCGCCGGCATGGACCCGACGCCCGACCGCCTGTCGAGCATGGACTTCACCGACATCTACTACAACGAGACCAACCAGGTCATCCTGATTCACAAGGACAGCGCGGACGCCATCAAGACCCTGGCGGATTTCGCCGGGAAGAAGGTCGCCGCCCAGAACGGCACGCTGCAGCAGACCCTGGTGACCGAGCAGCTGAAGGATTCCCAGCTCGAGCTCATCACCCAGATTCCCGACGGCGTGATGATGCTGCTGTCCAAGAAGGTGGACGGCATCGCGCTAGCCAGCGTGGTGGCCGACCAGTACGTCGCCAACTACCCGGACCTGGTGCAGTGCGAGAGCAAGTTCGACTACACTTCCTCCGGCATCGCCGCGGCGGTCCCGAAGGGGGAGCCGGAGCTGCTGGCCGCGCTGAACGAGATTGTCGCCGAGGTCGTGGAGCAGAAGCTGTTCTACCAGTGGATGGACGAGGCGGTCGCGCTGAACAACAGCATGACGAAGTAAGCCGCGCGAACCCTGAAGCCGCCGGGGCAGCCCGGCGGCTCTTTCTACGCGCTTTCACCCGTAAAACAAAAGAGGGCCGTACCGCCCTCTTTTAAAAGGTGCCGAATTTCCTCAGCCCTTTGCCTTGCGGGGCTTGGGGGCGGGTTTCTCCGCGGTTTCCGCGGCGGGCGCCGGCGCCGCCTTTGGCGCCGCCTTGGGTTTGGCGGGGGCCTTCGGCTTGGCGGGCGCCTTGGCCTTGGGCGCGGCTTCTGTCGTTTGCTCCGTCTTGGACGCGGGTTTCGCCGGCTTCCCGGCCTTGGGCGCCGGCTGGCCCGCCTTCGGCGCCGCTTTTTTCACGGGCTTCGCGGGCGGGTCCTTAGGCTGCGGGGCCGAAACCGCCGCGGGCGCCGCTTCCGGCGCGGCGGTCTTCGGGGGCAGCAGGGCGGGCAGCAGCTTCTGGTAGATTTCAAGGTAGCGCTGGGAGGACTTGCGCCAGGAGTAGTCCTCCTCCATGCCGCGGCGCTGGAGCTTCTGCCAGGTGGGCTTGTCGTCCCAGAAGTAGCGCAGCGCGCGCTGGATGACGTGGAGCATGTCGTGGGCGTTGTAGTTGAAGAAGGAGAAGCCGTTGCCCTCGCCGGTGAACTCGTTGTAGGAAAGCACCGTGTCCCGGAGGCCGCCCGTTTCCCGCACCACCGGCACCGTGCCGTAGCGCAGGGCGATCATCTGGCTCAGGCCGCAGGGCTCGAAGGCGGAGGGCATCAGGAAGATGTCCGCGCCCGCGTAGACGCGGTGGGCCAGGTCGCTGTCCATGACGAACTGCGCCGCCACGCGGCCGGGGTAGTTCTGCTCCGCCCAGCTGAACAGGTTCACGTAACGGGACTCGCCCATGCCCAGGCAGACCAGCTGCAAATCCTCCCGCATGATGTCTGCGATGACGTAGTCCACCAGGTCCAGGCCCTTCTGGCTGTTGAGGCGGCCGACCATGGCGATGACGGGCACGTCCGGGCGCACCTCCAGGCCCAGCTCCTCCTGCAGCGCCTTCTTGCACGCCGCCTTGCCGGAGAGGTCGGAGGCCGTATAGGCCTGCGCGATGCGCGTGTCCGTGGCGGGGTCGAACTCGCGCACGTCCAGCCCGTTTAAGATGCCCGAGAGGCTGTTGCGCCGCGCCCGCAGCAGGCCGTCCAGCCGCTCTCCGTAAAAGGCGGTCTGGATTTCCTCTGCGTAGCTGGGGCTGACGGTGGTGACCTGGTCAGCGTAGACGACGCCAGCCTTCAGGAAATTGACGTTGCCGAAGTACTCCAACTTGTCGTCGGTGAAGACGCTGTTGGGCAGGCCCAGCATGTCCTGCACGTCCTTGATGCCGAAGACGCCCTGGTACTGCAGGTTGTGGATGGTGAACACCGTGCGGATACCGTCGTAGCGCGGCAGCCCCGCGTACTGGATGCGCAGCAGCGCCGGCACCATGCCGGTCTGCCAGTCGTGGGCGTGGATGACGTCCGGGGTGAAGGGTATCAGCGGCAGGGCGTTTAAGACCCCGCGGCAGAAGAAGGCGAAGCGCTCGTGCTCGTCCCCGCCCAGGCCGTAGATGTAGCTGCGGCCGAAGTAGTAGCGGTTGTCCAGGAAATAGTAGGTGACGCCGCCCTTTTCCAGCTGCTCGATGCCGCAGTACTGGCGGCGCCAGCCCAGGCTGACCTCGAAGTCGACCGTGTGGGTCATGCGGCGCTCGTACTCGTCGGGGATGGCGCTGTACTTGGGGATGACGACCCGCACGTCGTGCCCCTGCTCGGCCAGCGCCGGCGCCAGGGAACCGACCACGTCCGCCAGGCCGCCCGTCTTGCAGAAGGGCACGCACTCGCTGGCGGTGAACAGGATTTTCATGGGGCACCTCCTTGCGCGATGGCAGTCCACAAGGGGAGGCTAACAAAAGCCGATTTAAATTGTCAAGCCTTTGGCGACCACGATGGGGTAGGCGCGCGGCGCGATGAGGCGGACGTTTTCCCGCAGGGTGGTCTCCTTGTCCAGGATGCAGTTCTCCACCTCCGCGCCCCTGGAGATGACCGCGTCCTGCATGACGATGCTGTTGCGGATGACCGCGCCGGGCTTTACCACCACGCCGCGGAAGAGGATGCTGTTTTCCACCGTGCCCTCGATGAGGCAGCCGTCGGCGACCAGGGCGTTTGAGACCTTCGAGTCGCCGATATAGCGGGCGGGCATCTCGTCGCGCAGCTTGGTCCACACCGGCTGGTCGTCCCGGAAGGCCTGGGCGCGGAAGGCGTCGTTTAAGAAGTCCATGTTTGCCTGGAAGTAGCTTTGCACCGAGTCCACCACCCAGACCCGGCCCGGGCACTCGTAGGCGCCGACGCGGTAGACGCGCTCGGCAACCATCTGGGAGAGCATGTCGCGGGCGAAGTGGTGCTGGCCCGCGGCGACCGCGCGGTCCACCATGTCGATGAGCAGCTCGCGCCGGGCGACGAAGGCGCCTACGTAGGTGTTCTCGAAGTGCGGGATAGTCGGATCGTACTCAATGCGAGTGACCTGGCGGTCCTCCACCAGCAGGTAGCGGCCGCGGCCGTTGCGCCGGGCGTTGCGGTCCTTCGTGTACACGAGGGTGAGGTCGGCCTTTGTGTCCAGGTGCTGGCGCAGGACGTCGCGGAAGTCCGCCTGGTAGAGGACGTTGCTGTCGGACACGGCGATGTTGCGCTCCACTGAGCGGCGCATGAAACCGATGTTGGTGTGCAGGGCGTCCAGCAGGCCGTCGTAGAGGCCGACGTTCTCCCTGGACATGTAGGGCGGCAGGATGGTCAGGCCGGAGCGCTTGCCGTGCAGGTTCCACTCCCTGCCGCTGCCCAGGTGGTCCATCAGGCTGTGGTAGTTCTTCTGCATGATGATGCCGATGTTCTTGATGCCGGAGTGGATCATGCTGGAGAGGATGAAGTCGATGAGGCGGTAGCGCCCCACCATGGGCAGCGCCGCGGGCGCGCGGTAGCGGGTGAGCTCCTGCAGCTCGTCCACGCGCTCCCCGGTGTAGATGAGGCCGACGATGTCCTGTTTCATACGCTCCCCCTCACTCGCCCAGCTGCTGGCCGGCCTTGAGGCTGGCCCCGGCGGGGACGACGGTGTTGCTGCCGACCACGGCGATGTCGCCTGTTTCCTCCCCGATGAGGGCGCCTTCGCCGATGACGGCGTTCTCCGCGACGATGGCGCGCCGGATGACCGCGCCCTTCCCGATGACCGCGTGGGGCATGACGACCGAGTCGACGACCTGCGCCCCCGTGGCGATGTGCACGTCCGCCGACAGCACGGAGTGGACGACCCTGCCGAAGACTTCGCAGCCCTCGGTGACCAGGCTGTCCCGGATTTCGCCCTGGGGCGCCGCGTAGTGCGGTGGCTCGCCCACGTTGCGTGCGTAGATGCGCCACTTGCGGTCGTGCAGGTCGATGGGCGGCGGCGTCATCAGCAGGTCCATGTTGGCCGCCCAGAGGCTCTCGATGGTGCCCACGTCCTTCCAGTAGCCCTCGAAGCGGTAGGCGGCCAGGCGCTCGCCGGCCGCGAGCATGGCGGGGATGACGTTCTTGCCGAAGTCGTTGGAGGACTTGGGGTTCTTTTCGTCGCTCTCCAGGTACTGGCGCAGCTTGTCCCAGGTGAACACGTAGACGCCCATGCTGGCGTTGTTGGACTTGGGATTCCTGGGCTTCTCCTCAAACTCGGTGATGATGCCGTCCGCGTCGGTGTTCATCAAGCCGAAGCGGCTGGCCTCCTCCCAGGGCACCTGGCGCACCGCCACGGTGAGCGCGGCGCCGCGGGAGACGTGATGGGAGAGCATCTCGGCGTAGTCGCACTTGTAGATGTGGTCGCCCGAGAGGATGAGCACGTAGTCCGGGTTGTACTGGCTGATGAAGGAAAGGTTCTGGTAAATCGCGTTGGCCGTCCCCTTGTACCACTCCCCCTCCTCGCCCTTGGAGTAGGGCGGGAGGACGAAGACGCCGCCGTTGGAGATGTCCAGGTCCCAGGGCGCGCCGGAGCCGATGTAGGAGTTGAGCTCCAGCGGCTTGTACTGCGTGAGCACGCCGACGGTGTCGATGCCGGAGTTGGCGCAGTTGGACAGGGGAAAGTCGATGATGCGGTACTTCCCCCCGTAGGGCACCGCCGGCTTGGCGACGTGCCGGGTCAGGATGCCCAGGCGGCTCCCCTGGCCGCCGGCCAGCAGCATCGCCACGCAGTTCTTTTTCTGGGTCATCGGGCTTCTCCCTCCTTTTCAGGCGGCGCCGCTTTCTTTTTGGCGGGCGCTCTCCGGGGCTTTTTCGCGGGCCTGGGGTCCCGCTTGTAGTCGAAGTAAACCGTGGACAGCGGCGGCACGCAGACCTCCACCGACCAAGGCAGGCCGTTGCACAGCTCCTCCTGCGCGCGCAGGGCGCCGGCGTTGTACTGGTTGGAGCCGCCGAACTCCTTCAGGTCGGTGTTGAAGCACTCCGTCACCACGCCCGGCTCCGGCAGGCCGAAGCGGTACTGGGGGTAGAAGGCCGAGGTGAAGTTGGTCATGCACACGACGGAATTGCCGGAAAGGTCGGTGCGCATGAAGACGGTCAGGCTGCGCTCCCGGTCGTCCGCCGCCAGCCACTGGAAGCCGTCCCAGCTGTCCTCCACCTCGTGCATGGCGGGGGTGTCCCGGTAGAAGCGGTTCATCACCCGCACGCAGCGGCACAGGTCCGGGTGGCGCTCGTAGACCATCAGGAACCAGTCCAGCTGGCCGTCGTAGTTCCACTCGATGAAGTGGCCGAACTCCCCGCCCATGAACAGCAGCTTTTTGCCGGGATGGGCCATGGTGTAGCCGTACAGCGCGCGCAGACCGGCGAATTTCTGCCAGAGGTCGCCCGGCTGCTTGTCCAGCATGCTCTTCTTCCCGTGCACGACCTCGTCGTGGGAGAAGGGAAGGATGTAGTTCTCGCTGAAGGCGTAAAAGAGGGAGAAGGTCAGCTTATCGTGATGCCAGCGGCGGTAGACCGGGTCGAACTTGATATAGGCCAGCATGTCGTTCATCCAGCCCATGTTCCACTTGAAGCCGAAGCCCAGCCCGCCCTGGTCCACCGGACGGGTAATCAGGGGAAAAGCGGTGGACTCCTCCGCGATCATCATCACGCCGGGGAAGTCGCTGTAGACGACCTGGTTGAGCCGGCGCAGGAAGTCGATGGCCTCCAGGTTTTCCCGGCCGCCGAACTGGTTGCCCAAAAAGTCCCCCTCCCGGGAGAAATCGTGGTAAATCATGCTGGACACCGCGTCGCAGCGCAGGCCGTCGGCGTGGTAGTACTCCAGCCAGAAGCAGGCGTTGGACAGCATGAAGCTGTTGACCTCGCCCCGGGCGTAGTCGAACATCATCGTGCCCCATTGGGGCATCTCCGCGCGGCGGGGGTCCTCGTGCTCGAAGCAGGGGGTGCCGTCGAAGCGCCGCAGGCCGATTTCATCCCGCGGGAAGTGCGCGGGCACCCAGTCGAGGATGACGCCGATGCCGGCCTGGTGGAGCCGGTCAATGAGGGACATCAGCTCCTTCGGCTTGCCGTGCCGGGCGGTGGCCGCGTAGTAGCCGGTGACCTGGTAGCCCCAGGACATGTCCAGCGGGTGCTCCATCAACGGCAGCAGCTCCACGTGGGTGTAACCCATCTCCTCCACATAGGGGATGAGCTGGTCGGCGATTTCGCCGTAGGAGAGCATGCGGCCGTTCTCGCCCCGGCGCCAGGAGGCCAGGTGCATCTCGTAGATGTTGACGGGGCTGCGGTAGGGGTTCCAGGACTTGCGCCGCTCCATCCACTGCCCGTCGCCCCAGGCGTAACCGTCCAGGTCGTAGAGCAGGCTGGCGGTGTTGGGGCGCAGCTCGCCGGCGAAGGCGAAGGGGTCCGCCTTCAGGCGCCACTGGCCGTCCGCGCCCAGGACGGCGTACTTGTAGGCGCGCATTTTCTCTTCCGCGCCTTCGTAGCTGAAGGTTTCCGGGTCGGCGGCGGGGGTGAAAAGGATGTCGGGCAGGCGCAGCTCCCAGGTGCCGTCGAACTGCTTTTGCATTGGGTGCTTCTCATAGTCCCAGAAGCAGAACTCTCCTGTCAGGCTGACCGCCCGGGCGTTGGGCGCCCAAACGGAAAAATGCCAGCAGTCCACGTCCTGCCAGACCGGGTGCGCGCCGAACATCCGGTAGGCGTGCCGGCTGGTCCCCTGGTGGAACCCCTGCCTCTGCGCGCCGTCCGGGGGCTGATAGCGCAAGGTGATTCCTCCCTTCCGCAACAGACGGATGATTCCCATGCGTGACTATTTTCTAGGGCAAGTATAGCATAGCGCCTACCGCCGCGCAACTTGCAAAGCGGTTGACCCGCCTTGACAAATCCGCCCTTTCGCTTCAATGCCGGGCGCCCCCGATTGAAGGCGCGCGCCGCCGCGTGCTATAATCCGCAAAGCAAAACGAAAGGATGTGCGTGATGGCGAGGCGGCTGTTCGCCCCCCGGCGCCGGCGGCACGCCGGTTGCCTGACGGTGTTCCTGCTGCTGTTCGCGGCGGCGGCGCTTGTGCTGTCCTTAAACGGCCTGTCCAACCGCTACGTGCGCCTGGAAACCCGGCCGGTGACGGTGCTGCAGTTGCCCCGGGCGCTGGAGAACACCGCCATCCTGCATATTTCCGACCTGCACGCAGCCCAGCTGGGGCCCGGGCAGACGCACCTGCGGCAGGCGCTGGGCAAGGAAAGCTACCAGGCTGTCGCGCTGACCGGGGACATGGTGGGCAGAAGCGGGAACGTGAAGCCCCTCCTGGAGCTGCTGGACGCGCTCAAGCCCGGCGTGCCGGTGTTTTTCGTGGCCGGGGACAACGACCCCGCCCCCCTAATGACCGCCCCGCACGGGGACGGGGAGGTCAAGGCGCCCTGGGTGCGCGAGGCCGAGGCCAGGGGCGCCCGGTACCTGGAGTATCCCGTCCGGCTCGAGGTGGAGGGGCAGGCGGTGTGGTTCGTGCCGGGGGAACTGTATTTCATCGACCTGAACAGCGCGTCCGCCGCCCTCAGGGAGCAGGCGGAAGCCCTGAAGGCGTCCGGGAAGGCCTACGAGCCGGAGACCGGCGCCCAGCTGCGTGCGGCGGAGCACCGCCTTGGGACCGTGAACGCCGCCCTGCAGGCGATGGAGGAGATACAGCCCACCGACCTTGTGGTTGCGCTGACCCACCAGCCGCCGGGCGCCGACATGCTGGGCGAGCTGGCGCAGGAGGCCCGCGAAAAGAACCTGACGAGCCCCGGCCTGTTCCTCGGCGGGCAGTTCAACAACGGGCAGGCGCGCCTGCCGGGGCTGGGCCCGGTGTACGTGCCGCCGCAGGCGGACGGCCGGGGTGGCTTTTTCCCGGGGGATGAGGGCTTTACGGGGCTGTCCATCCAGAAGGGTTTCCCCGTCCACATCAGCCCCGGGCTGGGCGTTTCCGGCTATTACCCGGTGCCGCTGCGGCTGTTCAACCGGCCCAGCGTCACCCTGCTGCAATTGACCGCCCGCATGACGCGATAGGAGGAAGCCCTTGCCGAACCGTGGGATGTTCACCAACCGGGAACTGAGCTGGCTGCAGTTCAACGAGCGGGTGCTGTCCGAGGCCGTCAACCCGGACAACCCGCTGCTGGAGCGCGCGCGGTTTTTGTCCATCGTGTCCAACAACCTGGACGAGTTTTTCATGGTGCGCGTCGGCAAGCTGGAGCGCAAGGCCGACATGGGGCGGAGCGAGCCCGACCCCGCCGGCATGACGCCGGAAACCCAGGTGCGTGAAATCCGCAAGGCCGTGCGCGGGCACGTCGAGCGGCAGTACCACATCCTCAACCGCCAGCTGCTGCCGGAACTGAGGGACAACGGCATCGGGCTGCTTCAGGCGGAGGAGCTGACCTCCGAGCAGAAGCGCTGGCTGTCCCAGTACTTCGACGCCCAGGTACTCCCGGTATTGACCCCCCGCACCATCAACCCCATGCACCCCTTCCCCATCCTGGCGGCCAAGGCGCTCTACATCGCGGTGCTGCTGCAGTCGGACAAGGGCGGGGAGCCGCAGCTGGCCATCGTGCCCGTGCCCAGGGCGCTGCAGCGGGTCGTCCTTTTGCCCATGGGCCGCGGCCAGGCGCGCGGCGTGCTGCTGGAGGAGCTCATCGCCCTGTTCCTGCCACGGATTTTCCTGTACATGGCGCCGCTGGCCCAGATGCCGCTGCGCATCACGCGCAACACCGACTTCGTGATGAACCTGGATGACATGGACAATTTGCTCAGCGAAATGAGCAAGAACGTGCAGCGGCGCTCCTACGGCAAAATCGTGCGCATGGAGGTCTCCGAGGGCGCGAACCGCCGGCTGCTGGACATGGTGGCGGGCGCCATGGAGGTGGAGGAGGACGCGCTGTTCGAGGTGGACGGCCCGGTGGACCTGCGCTTCTTCATGCGCCAGCTGTGCTCGCTGCCAGGCTTTGACCATCTGCGCTACCCCGCCTACACGCCCCGGGTCAACCCCCGGCTGCTGGTCAGGGAGTCCATCTTCCGGACCATCAGGGGCGGCGACCTGTTCTTCCACCATCCCTACGACAGCTTCGACCCCGTCGTGCGCTTCCTGGCGGAGGCCGCCACCGACCCCCAGGTGCTGGCCATCAAGCAGACCCTCTACCGGGTAAGCTCCCACAGCCCGATGATCGACGCCCTCGCCCGCGCCGCGCAAAACGGCAAGCAGGTGACCGCGCTCATCGAGGTGAGGGCGAGATTCGACGAGGAGCACAACATCGCCTGGAGCAAGGCGCTGGAAAAAGCCGGCTGCCATGTGCTCTACGGGGTGCCCCGGTGGAAGACCCACTCCAAGGTGACCCTGGTCATCCGCCGGGAGGCGGAGGGGCTGCGGCACTACGTGCACTTCGGCACCGGCAACTACAACGACGTGACAGCCAGGATCTATACGGACATGGGCGTCATGACCTGCGACAAGCAGCTGGGCGAGGACGCGGCCGCCTTCTTCAACCTCATCCTGGGCTACAGCTACACCTTCCCGATGCGGGAGATGGTGGCCTCGCCTTACCAGTTGCGGGAGGCGATGCTCTCGCGCATCCGGCGTGAGGAGGTCAACGCCCACGACGGGCGCCCCTGCGGCATCACGATGAAGATGAACTCCCTGTCCGACCCAGAGATGATTGCGGCGCTGCTGTCCGCCGCCAACGCGGGGGTGCCCGTCCGGCTGATGGTCCGCGGGATTTGCTGCCTGAACTACCGCGAGAACAAGAACCTGCGGATTTTTAGCCTGGTGGGGCGTTTCCTGGAGCACGCCCGCGTCTACGCCTTTGAAAACGGCGGGGAAAAGGAGCTGTTCCTTTCCTCCGCCGACCTGATGACCCGCAACCTGGATAAACGGGTAGAGCTGACCGTGCCGGTCAAGGACGCGGGCATCCGCGCCCAGATCCTGTCCATCCTGGAATTGGGGTTCATGGACAACCGCAAGCTGTGGCGGCTGGAGAGCGGCAGCCATTACACGCGGGTGCCCCGCGCGGCGCCCGCGGTTTTCGCCCAGGAGGCACTCATCCGCTCGCCCGACCCCCTGCTTGACAAGGAAAATCCCGCCGTTTAGAATCAAACTGCGCGGCGGGGGGCGACGCCCCCGGGACGCGGCGGCACGCGGCGGCCTTGAGACAAGGCGGCCGCACGGTTTATCAAGGAGCAGCCAATATGCAGATTTACAACAGCCAGACGCGGAAAAAAGAAGAGTTCGTCCCCCTCAGGGAAGGAAAGGTCGGCATGTACTGCTGCGGCCCGACGGTGTACGACTTCTTCCACATCGGCAACGCGCGGCCCTTCATCATGTTCGACGTTTTGCGGCGCTACCTGCAGTACCGGGGGTACGAGGTGACCTACGTGCAGAACTTCACCGACGTGGACGACAAGATGATCGAGCGCGCCAAGCGGGAGGGCGTGAGCGTCAGGGAGCTGGGCGACCGCTTCATCGCGGAGTACTGGAAGGACGCCGGCGCCCTGGGCGTGAAGCCCGCCGACGTGCACCCGCGGGCGACGGAGCACATCCCGCAGATGATTGCCCTCATCCAGGGGCTCATCGACAAGGGCATGGCCTACGAGCAGGCGGGCAGCGTGTATTTCTCGACGCCTGATTTCCCGGAGTACGGCAAGCTGTCCGGCCAGAACCTGGAGGACCTGGACGCTGGCGCGCGGGTGAGCGTGGACGAGGAAAAGCGAAACCCCCTGGACTTCGCCCTGTGGAAGGCCGAGAAGCCGGGCGAGCCCAGCTGGGACAGCCCCTGGGGAAAGGGCAGGCCGGGCTGGCACATCGAGTGCAGCGCGATGAGCATGGACTACCTGGGGGAAGCCTTCGACATCCACGCGGGCGGGCAGGACCTGCTGTTCCCCCACCATGAGAACGAGGTCGCCCAGAGCGAGGGCTTTACCGGGCACCCCTTCGTAAACTACTGGATGCACAACGGCTTCCTGAACATCGACAACGCGAAGATGTCCAAGTCCCTGGGCAACTTCTTCACCGTCCGGGACATCCTGAAGGAATACGAGCCCGAGGACGTGCGGATGCTGATGCTGTCCGCGCATTACCGCAGCCCGCTGAACTTCAGCCGGGACATGATGGCGCAGGCCCACGCCTCCCTGACACGCCTGTATACCGCGAAGGACCGCCTGAACGCCCTACTGGCTTCCGCGAAGCCGGACGCGCCGGGCGGCGCCGGCGTGCCGGAAAAGGCAAAGGACATCCGGCAGCGCTTCCTGGACGGCATGGACAACGACTTCAACACCGCCGAGGCCATGGGCGCGGTTTTCGACCTGGCCTACCTGGCCAACACCGAGCTGGACGAAAACAGCGGGAAAGCCGCGGTGCAGGCCGCGCTGGACACGCTCGGGGAGCTGACGGGCGTCCTGGGGCTGCTGGAGCGCGAGCAAGACGCCGTCCCGGCGGAAGTGCGGGAAATCGCCCAGCGCCGCGCCGAAGCCCGGAAGAACCGGGACTGGGCGCAGTCGGACGCCCTGCGCGGGGAGCTGGCAGGGATGGGCTGGCTGGCGGAAGACACCCCGCAGGGGCAAAAGCTGCGCCGCGCGTGAGCCGCGCGGGCAGGGCCGCCGGGCTGGCGCTGCTGGCCTGCTGCCTGGGGCTGGCGGCCTACCTGGGCGTCTGGGCGCTGGACGAATCGACCCGTCGCGGGGAGACCGTCGAGCTGGCGCTCCGCCCCGCGCCCACCGCGGCCCCCACGGCGCTGCCGGATACGACGGGGCTGGAGCTCAACGGCGCGACCCTGGAGCAGCTGATGGAGCTGCCGGGCATCGGCGAGCACCTGGCGAAGGAAATCATCCGGCAGCGGGAGCTGCACCCCTTTTATTTCGTCGAGGACTTGAAGGCCGTGCCGGGCATCGGGGACAGGCGGCTGGAGAGCCTGCGGCCCCTGGTCTGGGTTTCGCCGCCGCCGGCGGAAAGCCCTGAAGATTCCGGGCAGCCATAAACCGTTTTCCATCGCGCAAATCGAGCGGTCAAACGAAAAAGGAATCGCAAAGGATGCGCAAAGCGGATTACATGCGCGACCCCTGCGGCGCGTCGCCCCTGCCGTACTGGAAGGCGAAGGATTTCCGGCTGCCGCCGGGGATGAAAATCGTAAAGGACAGCGACTTTCATCCGGGGCTGTTGGCCCGGTATGTGGATACGCCTTACTTCAAAGCCATGGCGCCGCTTGCCGGGCGTGAGCGGCCGGAATTGCCCGCGGGCCTGGAGGCCTCCACGGCGGACGACGCCGGGTTCTCGGAGCATATCGGCGCCTGTTACGCCGACGAGTGGATATCCGCCGGGGATTTGCGGCGCGAGCGGGCGCTGCCCGTGTATGACCCGGCGCTGTGGCTGGCGCTCAGGGACCGGCGAACCGGCGGGATTGCCGCCAGCGGCATCGCGCAGCTGGACCCGGCCGCCGGGGAAGGCGTCCTGGACTGGATTCAGGTGTCGCCCGACTGGCGGCGGCGGGGGCTGGGACAGTTCATCGTCCGGGAACTGCTGTTTAGGATGCAAGGAAAGGCGGCCTTCGCGACCGTCTCCGGCAAGGCCGGGGACGAAACGCGGCCCGACCTGCTGTATCAAAGCTGCGGCTTTTCCGGCTGGACCCTGTGGCATATCCTGAGGGAAAAGAGAAACTAAAGCGCTTTTCAAGCGCCGTATTGATGACGGCGGCAGAGCCCGCGCCTCTTGGGGCGTTTTTTTGTATCTACCGGTCGCCCTGGAAACGGACGAAGCACCGGGTGCCCAGGGAGACCGCCTCCGCAAAGCCCAGGGCCTGGTAGAAGGCACGCGTCTCCGGCGCGTCGTCGGTCAACAGGACCGTCTGCCTGACGTGGGAGAAGCGGGCGAGCGTCCGGCGCAGCAGCTCCCGGCCGATGCCGCGGCGCTGCCAATCCGGGCGGACCAGCACGTCCTGCACGTAGGCGACGGAGCAGTCGTCCCCCACCACGCGGACGAGCCCGACCGGCAATTCCCCCTCCCAGGCGCTCAGGTGCCAGAGGGCGCCGGGCAGCAGGCGCGCCATCTTGCCCGGGTTGGCGGTATAGGCGGCCCAGCCCACGGAATCGTACAGCGCAACCAGCGCCTCAATCAGCAGGGGCGCGTTTTCCCGGTAGATGATTTCCACCGACATATGAACCAGCCTTTCACGCGATTGAGGACAATGGCGCGGGGCGGGCTTTCGCCCGCCCCGGAAACAAGGACACGGAAAAGGGACTCAGTCCTCCTCCTCCTCCTCTTTCTTGGCGCTTTCAACGATTTTCTTGGACACATCGCCCGGCACTTCCTCGTAGCGCTCGAAGGCCATCGTGAAGGAGCCGCGCGCCTGGGTCATGCTGCGCAGGTCGGTGGCGTACTTGAACATCTCCGACTGGGGCACCTCGGCGACCACCTGCTGCATGCCGTCCACCTGGTTCATGCCCATGATGCGGCCGCGGCGCTTGTTGACGTCGCCCATGATATCGCCCATGTACTCGTCAGGCACCATGACTTCCACGTGCATGATGGGCTCCAGCAGCACGGGGCTGGCTTCCAGGCAGCCTTTCTTGTAGGCGATGCGCGCGGCGGTTTTGAAGGCCATTTCAGAGGAGTCCACCGCGTGGTAGGAGCCGTCGTACAGCTTGGCGCGCAGACCGACCATGGGATAGCCAGCAAGGACGCCCTTGACGATGTTCTCCCGCAGGCCCTTCTCGACCGAGGGGATGAAGTTGCGGGGCACCACGCCACCCACGACGGCGTCGACGAACTCGAACTCCACGTTGGTGTCCCCGATGGGGGAGAACTCGATCCACACGTCGCCGAACTGGCCGTGGCCGCCGGACTGCTTCTTGTGGCGCCCCTGGGCGGAGACGGTCTTGCGGATGGTCTCCCGGTAGGGGACCTTGGGATCCTCCAGCACGGCGGCGGCGCCGAACTTGCTGGCCAGCTTGCTGCGCACCACGTCCAGGTGCAGTTCGCCCTGGCCGGAGAGCAGGGTCTCGGTGGTCTCTGCGTTCTTCTGGGTCTGGATGGAGGGATCTTCCTCGGCTAGGCGGGCCAGGCCGGAGAACACCTTGTCCTCCTCGCCCTGCTTGGCGGCGAAGACCGCCTTGGAGAAGCAGGGGGCGGGGAAGTCGATGCCGGGGTACCGGACGGGGGCCGCCGGGTCGCACAGGGTGTCGCCGGTGGCGGTGAAGCCCAGCTTGCTCAGCGCGCCGACGTCACCGGCGAAGAGTTGCTGGGCGTTGGTCTGCTTCTTGCCGCGCATCATGAACAGCCCGCCGGCCTTCTCCGCCTTTTCCTGGCTGGCGTTGTACAGCGGCGTGGCGGGCGTCAGGGTGCCTGAAAAGATGCGGAAGAGGGACAGCTTGCCCACGAAGGGGTCCGCCACGGTCTTGAAGACGAAGGCCGAGAAGGGCTCGGCGCTGTCGCACTTGCGGGTCACGGCCTCGCCGGACTTGGGGTTGACGCCCTCCATTTCCCCGCCCTCGGGGGAGTTGAGGTAGTCCTTCATCACGTCCAGCAGCTTGGCGACGCCCACGCCCGAGGCCGCGGACACGCCGGCGACCGGCACGATGCGCCCGGACTGCATGCCCTTGCGAAAGCCGACGAGGATTTCCTCGTGGCTCAGGGCGCCTTCCTCGAAATACTTCTCCAGCAGCGCGTCGTCCGCCTCGGCGGCGGCCTCGGTGATTTCCTCGATATACTGGTTGACCACGGAGGCCAGCGCGTCGGGCACGGGCACTTCCTTGAGCGCCTTGCCCGCGCCTTCGTAGGCCTTGTTCTCCAGCAGGTTGACCACGCCCTTGAAGCCGGCCGCGCTGCCGATGGGCACCAGGAGGGGCACCACGGAGGAGCCGAACTTGTCACGCAGGGCGTGGAGCACCTTGTCAAAGTCGGCGTTCTCGCGGTCCATCTGGTTGATGACGAACATCCGGCCGGAGCCCTGCCTGCCCGCGGCGTCCCAGGCCTTTTCGGCGCCCACCGTCATGCCGCCCACGGAGGAGACGACGATGGCGACGGTGGAGGCGACCCGCAGGGGGCCGATGGACTCGCCGACGAAGTCGAAATAGCCGGGCACGTCGATGAGGTTGATTTTGGCGTTCTTCCACTCCACCGGGGCGACCGCGGCGGAGATGGAAATGCCGCGCCGGGTCTCTTCCGGGTCGAAGTCCGTGGTCGTGGAGCCGTCCTCCACCTTGCCCTGGCGGTCGATGTTCCCGGCAGCGAAGAGCATCGACTCAGTCAGGGTCGTCTTGCCCTCGCTGCCATGCCCCATCAGGGCGACGTTGCGGATATCCTTTGTCTGGTACTCAGCCATGTGTGCTCCCCCTGTATTCAAATTGCATCCTTGCGCGATATGCTTGCAACGGATGGTATTTTACCATACGGGAAAGCCTTGTTCAAGCAAAGGCGGCGAATTGGGCGAAGCGGAGGCAATCGCGGCGCCTGCGGCGGCGGTTTCCAGCCGTTCCGGGAACAGGCGGGCGCTGGTATACGGGTAAAAAGAATGCCGGGCTGTTCGCCAGGCATTCCTTAAAAACGGCCGCTTTCGATTATTCGAGGCCGAAGGTGATGGTCACGTTGGCGGTGACGGAGACATCCCCGGAGAGGATAGGCGTGGCCTTGGCCGCCCCGTCCCCGGCAAAGCTGTCGCGGTTCATGATGCCGTAGGGGGTGCCGTAGGCTTCGTTCGCCTCGATTTTCACGATGGCGCCCAGCGCGCCGCCCGAGGCCTCCGCCAGCACCATCGCCTTGGCTTTCGCGTCTTCCACCGCGCGCCGGAGCGCCTGGTGGTAGGCTTCCGCCGCCTTGGAGGACTGGAAGGAAAGGCCGTAGATGTTGTTGGCGCCGACCGCGGCGGCCGCGTCGATGGCTTCGGAGACCTTGGCGATGTCGCGGATGGTGATGGACACCATGTTGGTGACCGTGTAATTGCCGGAAATCAGGCGCGAAGTGGTCCCGACCACGCTTTCCCCCTGCTCGAAGTAGACGTTGAACTGGCTGGTGCGGATGTCCTCCGCGGGGATGCCCAGGCGCCCCATTTCGGCGACGAGCTTTTCCATGATGGCTGCATTTTCCTTCTGCGCGTCCGCCACGGAGTGCCCGCGGGTCATCGCGCCGATTTCGACGGTGGCGACGTCCGCCTGCAGGGACACAGTAGCGGTGCCGGTGACCAGCAGCGCTCCCCCGTCCTCCGCCAGGGCGGGAAGGGCCAGCGACAAAGCGAGGACGGCAATCAGCGCGACGGCTGTTATTCTTTTCATTTGGGTTTCCTCCTTTTAATCATGAGACGGATGACGAGTACCAGGACCGCGAGGGCAATCAGGTAGGGCAGGGCGATGGAGAGAAAGACCACCAGGTCGCCCAGCCAGAGCGTAAACTGCTTCCAGGCGGCGGCAACGCCGTTCCTGACGCGCTCCGGCAGGGATTCCTCCCGGTCCTGCGAGGTCTGGACAGGGCTCAATTCGGTCAGGACCAGGTCCAGGGTGGCGTCGTCGACCCGGCTGTCGATGCCGCGCATCTGGCCGGTCAGCCGGTCGATTTCATACTGGGTGTCGGAGATGGCGCTTTCCAGGGTGATGAGGTCCTCCACCGTCTGAGCCTGGGCCAATAGCGCGCGCAGGCGCTCCATCTTGGCCTGCTGGGTCTTCAGCCGGCTGTCCATGTCGGCGTACTGCTCGCTGACGTCGTCGGCGGATTCGGAGAAGGAGACCAGCCGGCCGATGCCCTTGACGGCGCCGGCGAGCCCGTCCAGCCGCCCGGCGGGGACGCGCAGCGTCAGGTAGAGGACGCGCATCCCGTCGTAGTTGAGCGAGAGGCTGGTGTTCTGTACGCGGCCGCCCGCCTTGTCCAGGGCGGCCAGCATCGCGGCATAGTCCGCGTCGAAGGCCCGGGTGGACAGCTCCAGCCGCGCGGTGCGGATGATTTTCTGCCGGGCGGCGTCGTCGGACTTGGCGGGGGACGCCTCGGCCATGACGTTGGACTCTGCCGAACGGGGCGCGGCGGCCATGTCGGCCGCGCCGCCGTAAACGCCGCCGCCTTCTTCTACGCTGTAGGCCTTGTATCCGGCCTGCCCCGGCGCGCTGACGGCGGCGTCGCGCCGCTCGCGCCCGGCCAGCCAGGTGCCGCCGAACACCAGGATGAGGACGGCGGCGGCCGCCAGCCAGCGGGTGATTCCTGGGAATTGTTTCACGGGTTTGGGCGCCTCCTGTTCATGGAGTTTCTGCCTCCAGCCCAACCCGAAGGCGGCGGGTACCTCGCCGTCTTCGTTGAGCTCCCGGCAGTCCTCCAGCACCTTCAGGTGCAGGCGGCAGGCGGGGCAGTCGGCGAGGTGTTCCTCGGCCTCCCGCAGCGCGCCGTTGGCCAGCGTTCCGTCCAGGTACTGGTCCAGGAGGGTTTCAAAACGGTTGCAATCCATCAATCTTCCCTCCCTTCGCCCTTTGGACGCCCGTCCCTCAAAAAAAGTTCCCCGCTCTGCGAGAGGATGCGCAGTAAAATCCGCCGCGCGCGGTACACGCGGCTTTTAACAGTGCCCAGCGGCAGCCCGAGGACGTCCGCCGCCTCCTCATAGGAAAGCCCCTGCAGGTCGACCAGGACCTGCGGGGCTTTGAAATCAGCCGGAAGCTGGCCGATGGCGTCCCTCAGCAGCCGCCTGCGCTCGCCTTTTTCCAATTGTTCATACAGTTCCGGTGCGCCGTCGGGCACTTCCCAGCCGCTTTCGGAGAGCAAATCCAGGGAAACCGTCTGCCTGCGCTTCCTCAGCGCGTCCAAACAGACGCGCACCGCGATTTTATACAGCCAGGTGGAAAACTGCGCGTCCCCGCGGAAGGTATCCAAGGCGCGGAAGGCGCGCAACATCGCCTCCTGGGCGCAATCCTCCGCGTCCTCGCGGTTGCCCATGAGGTTGAAGCAGGTGTGGTACACCTGCTTTTCCAAGGGCGCCGCCAGCTGTTCGAACCGCTGCGCCTTGTCGTCCCGGGTTCCGCCCACCGCCTGCCTTCCCCCTTTCCGCCTTGGGATGATACCCATCAAACGCCCGGGGGCGGTTCAAGCATGCAAGCGGTTCCCCATTTCGCCGCGTCAACTGAACGAATGAGTAAACGCACTGAGGGGATGAGAATTTTTGATGGCTCCGCTACGCGGAAAGAACGAGGCGTAGCCGGAGTCTGCGCCGAGTGAAGAGACAACGCGAAGACGCAAAAAGGCCGTCCCATCCAATTGTTTACGATTGAGTGTAGTATCAGCCCCCGAAGAGGCGCAGGAAGCGCTCCCAGACGTTCTGTGCCTGCGGTTCCTCCGGCGCCTGCTCCGGTTTTTCCGGCGCGGGCACGCCGCCGAACATCATCACGAACTGCAGGGAGCGAACCGTGTTGCGGTCGTCGGCGAAGGAGCGGGGTTTTTGCCCCTGCAGGCCCTGCATGAAGCCGCCCATCATGCCGCTGACCGCGTTCTCCAGGGGGGAGCCGGCCAGCGCCTGGGCCGCGACCCGCTGGTACATCTCGGCGTCCATCTCCATGCGCACGCCGGCCGCCTGCACGCCCTGCATGGAAAAGTCCCGCACGTCGGCGCTGAAGCGGTATTCCGCCGGCTGGCCGGGCAGGATGACGTAGGACAGCGTGCGGCTGCCGCCCGCGACCGCCTGGGTGGCCTTTTCCGCCTTGATGTTGAGGCACTTTTCGCTGTCCAGGGTGACCGTCACCTGCAGGGTGAGGCTGTCCGCATACGGCTTCATGGCCTCGTTGGGCGCGACGGTCAGGGTGACCTCCAGACGGCCGCTGGCGCCGGACAGGCTGGCCGGTTCGGTTTCCTTCCCGTCCAGCCGGTACGCGAGGGCGAAGGTCCATGGCAGGGCGTCGGCCTTCAGCGTGCCCTGGTAGTTGAAGCGCCCCGGCAGCAGGCGGATGTCGGCCTTGCCGTCCCGGTAATCGAAAGCCCCGGCCTCGGCCAGCGGCTGGACGTCCGCGTAATTCCCGTAATCGGTGATGTCCGCCGCCTCGTCCGTCTCAAAGGAGTTGACCAGGTAAACGGCCTCCGCCTTCCCCTCCGGGGACAGGCGGGCGTAGACCACCTCGTCCTTGAACACCTCCGCCAGCGCCATCGCCGGGAGGAACAATACAAGCGCCGTCAGGACGCACAGCAGCCTGGTCTTCATAGAACCGCCTTTCCGCGTTTGAGCATCGTCTTCTGGATGGGTTTGTCGAGCCACACGAGCATCTGCGGCAGCACGAGCAGCACCATGGTCATCGAGAACACGGCGCCGCGGCCGATGATGGTGCCCATCTCGCTGATGATGCCGTTCTCCCGGACCAGGAAACCCAGCGCGTAGCCAGCCAAGGCCAGAATCATCGCCGGGGGCAGGATGGAGCCGGTGGACACCTTCAGCGCCCAGGCGGCCGCGTCCCGCGGCTTCATCGTCTCCCGGCCCTCCAGGTAGCGCTGGGTCAGCAGGATGCCGTAGTCCACCGTCGCGCCGAGCTGGACGGATGAAACAATCTGGTAGCCCACGTAGTTGAGCGTCTCCCCCTGGAAGTAGGGGATGCCCATGTTCAGCCAGATGGAGCCCTCGATGACCAGCAGGAGGATGAAGGGGATGGTCAGGTTGCGGAAGTTGACCAGCAGCACGAGCCCGACGGATATCAGGCCGGCCAGGAGCACCTTCAGGTTATCCCCGGTGATGATGGTCTTCAGGTCGAGGTTGACGGCGCTTTCGCTGAGCAGGAGGCTGTCCTCGGGGTAGACGGAGGCCGCCGCCCGGCGCACGTCCTCCACCAGGCGGAAGGCCGCCTCGCCCTCATCCTGGGTGCGGGCGGTCAGGATGAAGCGGGCGTAACCCCCCTCGTAAAACGGCTCGGTGGCCTCCTTCGGCAGCACCTGGGGCGGGATTTCCACCGACACGGTGCCGGCGTAGGACATCACGCCCACCACGCCGGGCACCTCCTGAAGCGCCGCGCTCAGGCGCGCTTCCTTCGCCCGGTCACCGCGGGGCGCCATGACCAGCATCATGCGCTCTTCCCCGAAGCGTTCCTCGATCTTGTTCTGTTCCAGCTTCAGGGAGGAATCCGCAGCGTGCATCCCGCTGTTGCCGTACAGGAAGGTATTCTGCCGCTGGGCGATGAAGGCCGGGGGCAGCAGCAGGATCAGCAGGATGGCGACAGGCGCGCCGAAACGGATAACCGCGCGGCCGAAGCGCCGGAAGGAGGGCATCAGGCTGCGGTGCGCCGTCCGGTCTATCCATTTGACGCTGGAGATGGAGATGGCGGGCAGGATGACCATGACGCTGAGGTAACTGAGCGCCACGCCCTTGGCCAATACAAGGCCCATGTCCCGCCCCAGGCCGAAATCCATCAGAACAAGCGCCAAGAAACCGAACACGGTGGTGGACGCGCTGGAGGCGACGGCGGAGGCGGAGCGCTGGATGGCCAGTTTCATCGCCTCCACCGCGTCGTGCCCTTCGTCGCGCGCCTCGGAAAAGCGATGCAGCAGGAAGACCGCGTAGTCGATGGACACCGCCAGCTGCAGCACCGCGGAACAGGCCCGGGTGATATAGGAAATGCTGCCGAAAACGAAGTTGGTGCCCTCGTTGAGCAGGATGGCCACGCCGATGACAATGAGGAAGAGCAGCGGCTCCACCCAGTGGCGGGTGGACAGGACGAGAATCAGGAGGCAAAGGGGAACGACATAGTACATGATGGAGGCGATCTGCCCCATGGTGACATTGACCTGCTGGGCGTTTTCAACCGCCGGGCCCTTCATCAGCGCGTCCGGGTACTTTTCCCGGATGAGGGGCACCAGCCGGCTGTCCTCCCCCTTTTCAAGGACCAACTGGTAAAGCGGCCCGTCGTTGTAGTACTGCCCGGCAAGCGCTTCGGGCAGCATCTGGACGGGCGTGGCGCTGAGGTCCGCCAGGTCGTCCAGCCAGAGGACGCTGTCGATGCCCGGGATGGCAGCCAGCGCTTTTTTCTGTTCCAGCGCGTCCGCGATGCCGCGCCCCGGCAGGTAGACCTGCAGGTTGGGCATCTCTGTCTTCACCGCGCCCATCGCCCGCGCGGTCGGGGCGTCGGAGGGCAGATAGTCGCTGAGGTTGTAGTTGACCTTTACGAACGGCACCGCGAAGACGCTGGCCACGCAAAGCGCCAGCGCGGCGACGATGATGAGCCGCCGGTAACGGATGATTCCCTCGCTGATTCGCTTCATCGCTTTCCTTTCCCGGCGCCCGGGCGAACCGACCGCCGGGTCGGAGTATAACAGGAAGTAACGCGACACAAAACCTGTTAAACAACTTATTGTATGTTTTAAGACATTTTATCGGATACTGGCCTTTACGCAGTGCTGCATGCCGCGGAAAGCGGCCGGGCAAAACAGGCTTTTGCAAACCATCGCGCCTGAGGTTATAATGTCTGGTGGTTTGCGGGGCGAGCCAGACCAGCCTGAATACCGCGGAAGCGACGACAGCGGAGACATCATTGAACCGACCCGAGGACGCCGTCATCCTGATTCCCTCCCTGCACCCGGACGAAAAGCTGGGGCAGTACGTGGACGACCTGGTCGCCCACGGGTTTTCAAAAATCGTCGTGGTGGACGACGGCTCCGGGGAGGCGTACGGGCATATTTTCCAGGCCTTGAAAGCGCACCCGGAGTGCGAGGTGCTGGGCTACGAGGTCAACCGGGGAAAGGGCTACGCGCTGCGGCACGGCATGCGCCACGTGACGGCGCGCTGGCCGGAGGCGCCCGGCGTGGTGACGGCCGACTCCGACGGGCAGCACACGGCAGAGGACTGCCTGAAGGTTTCCGAGGCCATGCTCGCGCACCCGGAGCGGCTGACGCTGGGCTCCCGGGATTTTTCGCTGGAGAACGTCCCCGGGAAAAGCCGGGCCGGCAACCGGCTGACCAGCTTCTTCTTCGCCCTGCTGTACGGCCGCTGGCTGCCGGACACCCAGACGGGACTGCGCGGCATCTCCAGGGAACTGCTGCCCCGGATGGCGGAAATCCCCGGCGACCGGTTCGAATACGAGATGAACATGCTCATCCATGCCGCCGGCTGGGGGGTGGCATTCGAGGTCGTCGGCATCCGCACGATTTACCTGGAGCAGAACGCCGGGACGCATTTCCGCCCCTTCCACGACTCGGCGCGCATCTACCGGCTGCTGTTCGGCAACTTTTTCCGCTTCGCGTCCGCCAGCGCGCTGTCCACGCTGCTGGACGTGGCGCTGTTCACGGTGCTGGACAAGTGGCTGATTCCGGGGTTGTTCCCCGGGTTTTCCAGCCGCAGGGAGTACGGGCTGGTGCTTTCGGCGACGGCCGTCGCCCGCGTGTGCTCGGCCCTGTTCAACTACCGGGTCAACCGCCAGTTCGTCTTCCGCATCGAGCGCAGCCGGGGCGCGCTGATGCGCTACGCGCTGCTGGTGGTCGCGGTCATGTTCGCCTCCGCCACGCTGGTCACCTGGCTGAACCAATGGCTGGGGATGGACAAGACGCTGGCCAAGATCCTCGTCGACACCGCGCTGTTTTTCATCAATTACCGCATTCAGAGGTCCTGGGTGTTTTCCGCGCCCGGGGAAAGGAACGACAAAGCATGAACCGAAAAACCCGCGCATTGATAGCCCTGGCCCTGATTTTGGCCCTGGCCCTCCCCTTCCTGGTGCCCTCCGGCGCGCTGCTGGACAGCCAGCGGAACCGGATGATGGAAGAGCTGTGGCAGGAGGAGGAGGCGGGCGGTGAGGACGCAGGCAGGCTCCTGAACCTCCTGCTGCCCCGGGCGTCAGCCGAAACCGCAAAGCCGGCCACGCCGCTGCCGGAGGATTTTTCGCCGGGCTATCCCTTGAACCCCGCGGGTTTCAGCGACACGGGCTACCGGGACGACAGCGTCGAGGTGGCGCTGGAGACGGTGGAGAAGGACGGCGTGGTCTTCCGCGTCGCCCGGGTGAGCATCGCCCACCCCAGCCAACTGCGCACCGCGACCGCGGGCAACCCGAGTTCCAGCCGGGTGGCGTTCATCTCCTCGATGGCGGAGAAAAACAACGCGGCTATCGCGATCAACGCCAACTACATGGCCAACGACCCCGTCAAGACCAGCTATGAGTACCGCATGGGCGTCAAGGTGCGGGCGAAGCTCAACAGAACCAAGGACCTGCTCATCATCGACGAGAACGCGGACTTCCACCTCTTTGTCAAGTCCGGCAAGCAGGAGGTGGAGGATTTCCTCGCCAAGGGGCACCGGATTATCAACGCCTTCACCTTCGGCCCCGCGCTGGTGAAGGACGGGGCGCTGCTGACGCTGGACGGCAAATACGGATACAACCCGCACGGGGACGAGCCGCGCATGGCCATCGGGCAAATTGGGCCATTGAGCTACGTGCTGGTGCTGGCGGAGGGCCGCAGCAAGGATTCCAAGGGCGTTTCGCATGAGGAGCTGGCCAATTTCATGTTCGACCTGGGCTGCATGCAGGCCTTCAACCTCGATGGCGGCAATTCAGCGACGATGGTGTTCAACGGCGGATACTACCAGAACAAGTCCCGGGACAACGAGCGGGCGCAGAGCGACATGATTTACTTCGCCAGCGCCGTCGCCCCTTAAGCGCGATGGCGACGGAGGAAGCTGCCCTGTTCCGCCTCTTCGGGGCGCCGGTTTACGCCTACGGCCTGGCCTTGCTGCTGGGCTGCTGGGCGGGGCTGGCGACGCTGTTTTGCCTGGGCCGGAAGCAGGAGGGCGAATCAAAGGCCGCGGCCGTGGCGGGCGTCCTCGCGCTGCCCCTGGGGCTGGCGCTTGCCCGCGCGGCCTTCGTTCTGCTGGACCCGGGGTTCGCGCCCTTCCTGAACCTGAAAAACGCGCTGGACCTGACCGGCGGGGGCTTCGCGATGTACGGCGCCCTGCTCGGTATAATCCTGGCCGCGCTCGCCGGCGCCCGGGCCGGGAAGGTCCGCCCGGCGCGGATGCTGGACCTGGCGGCGGCTTCGGCCATGGCCTTCCTCGTTCCCGCCCGGCTGGGCGAAGGCTTTACGGCGCTGGGCATCAGCCGCCCCTTGACCACGCAGTGGCTTGCGGACAGCTTCCTGGCCTACCGGGACCAGTACGACGCCTACCTTCGCACCTATCTGCTGGAAGCCGCGTTCGCGCTGCTGACGCTGGTTATCCTGCTTTCCTATCTGCGCCGGGCGCACAAGGCGGGGCGGGTATTTACGCTGGGCTGCCTGCTGTACGGCGTCAGCCAGACATTGATGGAAAGCCTGCGGTACGACGGCCATCTGCGGTACAGCTTCATCGGGGTGCAGCAGGTGCTCTCCGCCGCGCTGTTTACCGGCGCGCTGGCCGCGCTGGCGGTTTCCCTGCTCAAAACCGGGAAGGCCAGGGCGCTGCCCGCGCTTTCCCTGGCGGCGCTGCCGCTGATTTGGGCGGCTGCCGTCGGGGTAGAGTTCCTGGTGGACCGCTCCAGCCTGGGCAAGCTGCCCAGCTACGGGCTGTACCTGCTGGTGCTGGCCGTTCCCCTGGCGCTGGGGGTTTCAATGCTCAGACAGGAGGGACGGCTTGCAAAAGGAACTGATTGAACGGATGAACGCCCTGGCGCGCAAGCGCAAGGCGGAGGGGCTGACGGAAGCGGAAACCGCCGAGCAGGCGGAACTGCGCCGGCGATACCTGAAAGCCTTCCGTGAGGGCATGGAAGCCCAGCTGGACCAGGTCTGGCTGGAACAGGAGGACGGCTCGTATGAAAAGCTGCGGAAAAAGCAGGAGTAGGCTGGCGCTGATTCTGCTGGCGGCGTTGCTGCTGCCGGTGCTCGCCTGGCCTGCCCGGGGCGCCGCGCCCCCGGTGCTGTACAACGCGAAAATCAGCCTGTACTTCCCCAACAGCACGACCAACGCCTACGCGCAGCCCGACCTGAACAGCCAGGTGCTGGCCAACTACAAGCCCGGGCATCCCATCCAGATCGTGGACGTGCAGCCCAACTTCGTGGGCATCCTGGTGGGCAGCCGGGTCGGCTGGGTGCTGCGCCACCGCATCATGGACCCGGTAGCCGTCGACTTTGAAAACACGCCGCGCTTCGGCACGGCGGTCAACCATTACTTCGCCGCGATGGGCGGAGCCGTGGAGGTCAAGGCCGCGCCGGACGCGGGCAGCGAGACCCTGATTACCCTGCAGGAAGGCGCACTGCTGGGCTTCCTGGACGTGCAGGACGGCTGGGCGCGCACCATCTTCAAGCGGCAGTACGGGTATGTGGACACCCGCAGGCTGCCTGAACTGCGCATGGTGGCGCAGACGGAGGAGGCGGGGACGGAGGACGTCCCCATCGCCGTGTACAACTCCTTCTACGACATCTCCGACAACGACAACAACCACAACCGCATCAGCAACCTGGCCGTGGGCGGCCAGCGCATGTCCAAGACCCTGCAGCCCGGGCAGGTGCTGGACTTCAACGGCGAGGTCGGCCCCTTCACCGCCCGGAACGGCTACAAGCCCGCCGGGGCCCTGGTGGACGGCGAACTGGTGTTCGACGTGTACGGCGGCGGCTCCTGCCAGGTGTCCAGCACCCTGTACAACGTGGTGCTCCAGCTGTCCGGGCTGACGGTGCTGCGCCGGGCGCCGCACGGCGCCAACGGCATCAAGTACCTGCCCCACGGGGTGGACGCCTCCTCCGGCATGCTCAACTTCGTGTTCCGCAACGACTATCCCTTCCCCGTCAGCATCACCGCGCATGTTCAGGACGGCTCCCTGTTCATCGCGTTTTACAAGGCGTCATGAAAAAGCTTGGTTTGATTATCCTCCTTTGCGCCCTCCTGGCCGGCGTGTCCGCGATGGCGGAGCCGGCGCCCGAAACCGCGCTGTATACCGGGACGCTGCGCGTGGGCGCCCCGGTGATGGCCAGGACGGACGGCGACGGGGATATCGGATACATCCCCAAGGGCAAGGCCGTCGAAGTGCTGGAGGTGCTGCCCTACTGGCTCCGCGTGCGCTACAAGGGCACCCTGACCGGATACATCAAGCGCAGCAGCATGTCCGACACCAGCGTCAAGACGCTGGACCCGGCTATCACCCCCCCCTACTCCACCGTGCCCTGCGAATGGCTGGCCTGGGTGAAGGGCGAGGCGGCGGTGCGGTCCATGCCGCAGGAGGACGCGGAGGCGCTCATCACGCTGCGGGAAGGGGCGCGCATCGCGCTGGTGGATATCACAGACGGATGGGGCCGCATCATCTTCCACCGCCAGTACGGCTATATCGACACCAGGCTCCTGAGCGAAATCCAGCCGATCAACCAGGGCGGCCTGCCCGGGGACGACGCGCCGATTGCCGCGTATACGTCCTTTTACCGCATCACCACCGACCAGAGCAACCTCAACCGCATCGTCAACATCCAGGTTGCCAACGACCGGTTTGCCCTGTATACGCTGGCGCCCGGCGGGAAGCTGGACTTCAACGCGAACATCGGCCCCTACTCCCGCCGCAACGGCTACCTGCCCGCCAACGTGCTTGTCAAGGGCGAGGTGGTGCAGGGCTATGGCGGGGGAACCTGCCAGGTGTCCAGCACGCTGTACAACGTGACACTGCAGCTGCCGGGCATCGAAATCATCCGGAGAAGAGCCCACGGCCCCGCCGCAGCCAGCTACCTGCCCCACGGCGCGGACGCGGCGGTCGGCAGCGACACGCAGAACTTCATCATCCAAAACCAATATCCATACCCCGTGCGCATTGACGGTACAGCCCAGGACGGGGCGCTGACCATCGCCATCTACCGGGCGGAAAGCACGGCGGCAAGGCTGCCGGCGGACGAGGGCGGCAGCACGGAACCCGAATCCCCCTGACCAGCCGCCCATAGGCCGGGGCTTCGCACTTCAAGCCTTGATGCCGGCAAGCGCCGGCATTACTTCTTATCTTTAGATATCCTATGCCATACGGGCGCCTCGCGGGCAACGCCGTTTGACATCGCCGTCAGGGACAGGTAAGGTATCCGCGGAGCATTCAATAGAAAACAATCATGAATACAGAATCGGAGGGCGCCTGGCCTATGAAAAAGCCGACCAAAACCGCAGCCTTGCTGGCTGTCGCCTGCCTGGTAGCGGCCCTTGCATCAGGATTGGCAAGCGGCGTGAAGGCTGAGCCCTCTCACGCGCCTTATCTGGAAAACGCAACAGAGATTTCCCGCTATTTCTATCAAGGACTCTCCTCTTTCGCGGACGAAAGCGGAAAGTATGGGTTCGTCCGGGAAGACGGCCGCGTCGCGATTCCCGCGATTTATGACGAGGTCGGCGACTTCTCCTCATTAATCTGCGTCGCCGCCAAGGACGGCGTGCATGGCATTCTGGACATTGCCGGAAATTTCACCCCCGTATCACCCTGGTCCGAGCATTATATCCTGACGAATGACGACGCTTTCAACGGAATCGTCGTGTTCCGGGACCTCGAAAGCAGAAAATACGGAGCCATCACGCTGCAGGGGCACCTGATTACCCCCGCCCAATGGGACAGCATCGGCTTGACTGGCACTGAAGGCGGCCTGACGGTGGAGAAGGACGGCAGGTACGGCATCATCGACGAGAGGGGGCAGCAGATGATCGGCCTGGCCTGGGAGTACGCCGGTTTTTTCTCGGGAGGCCTGGCCCGTGTGAAAGAGAACGGCCTGTATGGCTATGTTGACCATTCTGGCGACCTCGCCATCCCGGCGGCATGGGCCGACGCCGGCGACTTCAACGGGGGCGCCGCGCCCGTGATGACCGTGATAGACGGGAAGGAACGGTGGGGGCTGATCGATATGCGCGGCCGGCTGCTCACAGGCCTGGAATGGCAAACAGCCCACGCGGTTTCCGCACGGCTGTTTGTCGTGGAACTGGACGGAAAATTCGGGTTGGTGGACAGCGGCGGCCGGACGCTCGCTTCCCCCGTATGGGGGCGAATCCTCAAGGTTTCCGACGGGCTCTTCAGCGTGTATTCGGGAAACAGGTACGGGCTGATGGACGACAGCGGCAGGCTGCTGCAGCCCCCGCAATGGGAAGCATTATGGGATTTCAGCAAGGGTATCGCCCTGGTCGAAGGGGAGAACGGCAATGGATTCATCGACGAAAGGGGCGAGCTCCTCAGCGAACCGGAATGGGACAGTGATTATTATCAGTATACCAACTCAGGCATCAGCGACGCCAGCATCACAGAATATATGACCTACCTGAGGGAGGGCATGATTTCTGTCTACAAAGGCGAGCAATACGGCTTTCTGGACGCTGGCGGGAAAGTGGCCGTTCCCCCGGTATGGGACTTCGCGACAGACTTTTCCGAAGGGCTGGCGATTGTCCAGCAGAATGAAAAAACGGGATATGTCAACAGGGAGGGGGAGGTCGTGATTCCCCTGGTGTGGGGAGAAGCAAGTGCTTTTCAGTATGGCGTTGCACCGGTGAAGGAATACGTCCCCGATTTCGGCCCCGGGCTCTGGGGGCTGATCGACCGGGGAGGAAAAGTGCTTGTAGAAACAAAGTGGACGGACACACCCATCGTCGGGCGGGGCGTCGTGTTCGCGCCCGGGGAGGACGACCGCTACCAGGTTTACGATTACCAGGGAAACCGGCTGAGCGGGCGCTGAGGGCGGGATGCACGGGCATTCGCCCGGAACGCCACTTTGGCTAACCTGGTCTTACAGGATGAACGGCCATGAAAACGCCGCCCTCCCCGCCTGCATGGCGCACAGACGCCATCGTCCGACCGGGAAATCTCACCCACAAGCGTCCACCCAGGCCAGCACTGCCCATGAACGCACGTACGATACCTGAGCAGGGCGTCGGCAGCCTGGCGCAAGCCAAAGACATTCCGTAATCAGAGATGAATTGAAGCGCTGCCCGCATCTTTGGCGGACAGCGCCATTCGATTGATGTCTATCCAGACATTTCACATGAATACTAAGCGCAAGATAAATCCTGATGCGCCCGCGCGACCAGGGCGCCGATGTCAGCGTCCGAAGGCGCCGGGGCGGTCGAATCGCCGATATCCGCCAGGAACTCGATGTTGCCCTTGGGGCCTTTGATGGGCGAGAAATCCAGCGCCCGCAGACGCAGTCCGATGCCGGGCAGAAAGTCCCTCAGCCCCCGGAGGACTTCCATATGGGTTTCCGGCTCGCGTACCACGCCGTGCTTGCCCACCTTGCCCCGGCCGGCCTCAAACTGGGGCTTGACCAGGACCGCGAAACGCCCCCTCCCGCCCATCACGGCCGCCGCGGCCGGCAGCAGCAGGCGGACGGAGATGAAGGAAGCGTCCATGACCGTCAGGGACGGTCGGGGGTCGAAGGCCTCCGGCAAAAGCGCGCGCGCGTTGGTGCGCTCCATCACCGCCACGCGGGAATCCTGGCGCAGCTTCCAGTCCAGCTGCCCATAGCCCACGTCCACGGCGTACACCTTGATTGCGCCGCGCCGCAGCAGCACGTCCGTAAAGCCGCCGGCGGCCGCGCCCACGTCCAGGCAGACCTGGCCGGAGGGGTCGATGGCGAAGGCGTCCAGCGCCTTTTCCAGCTTAAGCGCGCCGCGGGAGGCCCACTCCCGCGCCTCGCCGCGGAGAATCAGCTCCTCATTGTCCAGGACCGGCTGGGAAGGCTTGTCCACCCGGACTTCCCCGCGGTAGACGCGGCCGGAGAGGATGAGCGCCTGAGCCCGTTCGCGGCTTTCAACCATCCCCCGGGCGACCAGGGCCAGGTCCGCGCGCTGCCTCACGCGATGTTGACCCGGATGTCCAGCAGCTGGCGGCTGACGCTGTCGGCGTCCAGGCCGCAGTGGCGCAGCAACTCCGCGTGGCTGCCGTGGGGCACGAAGGCGTCGGGCAGGCAGAAAACGCGCTCGGGCGGACGAAGCCCGTTTTGCGCGCAGTATTCCCCGATGGCGCTGCCCAGACCGCCGGCCAGCGGCTGCTCTTCCAGAACGACGAAAGGACGGTTGGCCGCGCTGAGCTCCTTGAGCAGGGCGCCGTCCAGTGGCTTGACGCTGGACGCGTTGATTACCTGGGCCTTGACGCCGGCCGCCGCCAGCGCGCGACGGACGGCCAGCGCCTCCGTGACCATAGGCCCCAGCGCGATGAGGCAGAGCCCCTCCCTGCCGGAAAGCCGCTCCCAGACGCCGGGGGTGAAGGACGGACAGGGCAGTTCCGCCATGCCGCCGCTTTCGGCGCGCGGGTAGCGGATGGCGACCGGGCCCGGATGGCCCATCGCGAAGCGCAGCATGTGCTCCATCTCCCCCACGCTCCGCGGGGACAGCAGCGTGAGCCCGGGGATATGGCGCAGGAAAGCGCTGCCGAACACGCCGTGGTGGGTGGGGCCGTCCGCGCCGCCCATGGCGGCGCGGTCCAGCAGGAAGACGACCGGCAGGCCCTGCTGGCAGACGTCCACGACCACCTGGTCGTAGGCGCGCTGCAGGAAGGTCTCATAAATGGCCACGACCGGGCGCATCCCGGCCGCCGCCAGGCCCGCCGCCAGGGTAACGGCGTGAGCCTCCGCGATGCCCACGTCGAACAGCCGCTCCGGGAAAGCCCGCTGGAAGGGTGAAAGCCCCGTCGCTTCCGCCATCGCGGCTGTGACGGCGACGACGCGCGCGTCCTGCTTGGCCAGCTCCAGCAGCAATTCGCCCGCCGCTTCCCCGAAGGAGCGCGCGGAAGGGGCGCTCCGGGGCGCGCCGCTTTCCGGGTCGAAGGGGTTGACCCCGTGGGTGGAGGCCGGCGCGTTCTCGGCGTATCCGTAGCCGCGGCCTTTCCGGGTGACCGCGTGGACGAGGACGGGCTCCTGGAAGCGCTTGGCGCGCTGCAGCACCGCCTCCAGGGAGGCCAGGTTGTGGCCGTCCACCGGGCCCAGGTAGCGGAAGCCCAGGGCGTCGAAGAAGCGGTCCCGCACAAAGAAGTTGCGGACGGCGTCCTTGACCCTGTGGAAAAAGCGGAACAGGGGCTCGCCGACGAGCGGGACGCGCGGGAGAACCCCGGTCACCTTTTTCTTGATGCCCAGCCAGGCCTTGCTGGAGCGCAGGAAGGTCAGGTAGTTGGAGAGGGCGCCGACGTTGGGCGCGATGCTCATCTGGTTGTCGTTGAGCACGACGATAAGCCGGGTCTTGCGGTTTCCCGCGTCGTTGAGGGCCTCGTAGCACAGCCCGCCCGTCATCGCGCCGTCGCCCACCACCGCCACCACGTGCCCGGTCCCGCCGGCCAGGTCCCGTGCCCGCGCCAAACCGAGGGCGGCGGATATCGCCGTGGAGGCGTGGCCGGTGCCGTAGGCGTCGTGGACGCTCTCGTCCATGCGGGGAAAGCCGGAGACCCCGCCGTAACGGCGCAGGCCGGCCAGGGCGTCCGCGCGGCCGGTCAGCATCTTGTGCGCGTAGCACTGGTGTCCGACGTCAAAAACAAGCTTGTCCCCGGGGCTTTCGAACACCCGGTGCAGCGCCAGGGTCAGCTCCACCGCGCCCAGGTTGCTGGCCAGGTGCCCTCCGTTTTCCGAGACCACCTCCACCACGCGGCGGCGCATCTGCTCCGCCAGGCCGGCCAACTGGCCGGCGTCAAGCCCCCTGATGTCTTCAGGGCCTTTGATATCCTTGAGTTCCACCTGCTTCTTCCCTTCCATGCGGGCAGTATACCACACCCCTTTTCCGCGGCAAAAGCCGTTGAGGGCAGGGCGCAACTCTGCTAGAATGGGCAGAACGCGCGAGGGGAGGATGCGGATGCGCAGACACGAAGGAAGAAACGGTTCCGCGGGGCTGCTGTTTGCGGTCACCTCCTTGTTCTGGTGCGCGCAGTACAGCTATACCCAGTTCATCAACCCCGAGCTCGCCCGCATGGGCAGGAACGCCGCCTTCATGGGGCTGGTCTCGGGCGCCTACGGGCTGACGCAGACCCTGCTGCGCATCCCGGCGGGCATGGCTGCCGACCGCCTGGGGCGGCAGAAGCCCTTCGTGCTGCTGGGCTGCCTGCTGACCGCCCTGTCCAGCGGCGGGATGCTGCTGTTTTACAGGCCGGGCGGCTTCCTGTTCTTCCGGGGGCTTGCGGGCGCCGCCTCGGCGGCCTGGGTGTCCTTCACCATCCTGTTCAGCGCGTATTTCCCGCACCAGGAGGCGCCCCGGCGCATCTCCCAGCTGAATCTGGCCAACATGGGCGGCCGGCTGGGCGGGTTTCTCGTGGTGCTGTTCCTGGCGCCGGCCCTCGGCGTCCCCTCCGCCTTCGCCTTCAGCCTGACAGCAGGCGTCTTCGCCCTGCTGTTCGGGTTCTTCATCCGGGAAACGCCCACGGGACGGCAGGGCATCAGCCTGCGCGAGCTGGCGGAGGTGTCCAGGGACCGGTACCTGCGGGCGTCCGCCATCGTCGCCGTGCTGGCGCAGACAATCGCGTTCTCCACCTACGCCGGGTTTACGGTCAACGTCGCCAAGGCGCTGGGCGCCGGGGACGCCATGCTCAGCTGGCTCAACATCGCCCTGCTGCTGCCCACGCTGCTGGTCAACTGGCTGCTGACCACCTACCTGATTCACAAGTATTCCGCCCGGGCGCTGGTGGCCCTGGGCTTCGTCGCGGGCTGCCTGTACTGCCTGCTGGTGCCGCTGGCGCAAAACATGGGGCAGCTGCTGGCCATCCAGACGCTGGGCGGGTGCTGCAGCTCGCTGACCTTCGCCGCGCTTCTGGGCCAGTGCGTGCGGGACGTCCGGCGGGAGCGGCGGGCGGTCGCGATGGGTTTCTTCCAGGCGGTGTACGGCATCGGGATGACGCTGGGCCCCGTCCTGATGGGGCTGATTACCGACTGGGCGGGCCTGAGGATTGCCTTTTTCTGTGTATCCGGATTTGCGGCGGTCTCCGCCGTCCTCGCCTGGAGGATGATGGACGTGCCGCCCCCGAAATCGAACCAGCGGGCAGAGCCGGGCAGTCTTCCGGCGGGTCAGACCGGCGAATGAGAGCGGGGCGGCGCCCTGCGCCGCCCGGGAGGAAAACGTGGAAAAAGCGGATATCGGGCTCATCGGGTTGGCCGTGATGGGCGAGAACCTGGTGATGAACATGGAAAGCAAGGGGTTTTCTGTCGCCGTGTACAACCGGACGGCCAGCCGTGTCACAGACTTTGTGCTCGGGCGCGCGAAGGGGCGGCGCATTTATGGCGCGGCTTCCCTGGAAGCGCTGGTCGGGATGCTGAAAAAGCCCCGCAAGGTCATGATGATGGTCAAGGCGGGGCAGCCGGTGGACGATTTCATCCGCAAGCTGACGCCGCTGCTGGAGCCGGGCGACATCCTGATTGACGGCGGCAACAGCCACTACCCGGACACCGAACGGCGCGTGAAGGAAGCGGAGTCGCAGGGGCTGCTGTACGTGGGGATGGGTGTTTCCGGCGGGGAGGAAGGCGCGCTGAAAGGACCCAGTATCATGCCGGGGGGCAGCCCCGGGGCGTGGCCGGAGATCAGGCCGATATTCCAGTCGATTGCCGCGCAGGTGGACGGACAGCCCTGCTGCGACTGGGTGGGCGGGGGAGGCGCCGGGCACTTCGTCAAGATGGTGCACAACGGCATCGAGTACGGCGACATGCAGCTCATCAGCGAGGTGTACCTGCTGATGCGCGAGCTGCTGCACATGACGCCGGACGAAATGGCGGAGGCTTTCACTGCGTGGAACGAAAGGGAGCTGGAAAGCTACCTGGTTGAAATCACGGCGGACATCCTGCGCAAGAAGGACGCGGACGGCAAGCCCCTGATTGAAAAAATCCTCGACGCCGCCGGGCAGAAGGGCACCGGCAAGTGGACCGCGCAGGACGCCCTGGAGGAGGGCGTGCCGCTGACGCTGATTACCGAGGCCGTCTTCGCCAGGGCGCTGTCAAGCGACAAGGAAGGCCGGGTCTTGGCTTCGAAAGCGCTGGCGTACGGCGGCAGCGGCGAAAGGATGGGCATCGGGACCGACGCCCTGGAAAAAGCCCTGTACGCCGCCAAAATCATCTCTTACACCCAGGGCTACCTGCTGCTGCGCGCGGCATCTGCGACCTATGGATGGGGGCTGGACTACGGCGCCATCGCCATGATGTGGCGGGGCGGCTGCATCATCCGCAGCGCCTTCCTCGGCAAGATCAAGGAGGCGTTCGAGCGCGACGGGGGGCTTTCCAACCTGGCGACGGACCCCTTCTTCGCGGGCGAGCTGACCCGCTGCCAGGCGGCCTGGCGGCAGGCCTGCGCCGCCGGCGCGCTCTCCGGCATCCCCCTGCCGGCGCTGGCCAGCGGGCTTTCCTACTTTGACGGGCTGCGCACGGCGAGGGGCGGCGCCAACCTGCTGCAGGCGCAGCGCGACTATTTCGGCGCGCACACCTACGAGCGGACGGACAAGCCCCGGGGCGTGTTCTTCCATACGAATTGGACCGGCGAGGGCGGGGACACGGCTTCCACCGCCTACAACGCCTGAGGCGGCGGACAGATGTCAAAGCGGGTTTATTTAAAGCCGGGGAAGGAAACGCGCGTGTTCTCCGGCCACCCCTGGGTGTTCAGGAGCGACGTGGACCGGGCGGAAAAAGGCGTGTCCCCGGGGGACGTGGTCGCCGTCACGGCCGCGCGCGGCACCTTCCTGGGCCAGGCGGTCTACAACCCCGCCTCGATGATTACGCTCCGGATGCTGACCGCCTCGGACGAACCGGTGGACGCGCGCTTCATCCAGGGCCGGGTGCGTGAAGCGCTGTCGCTGAGGCGGCAGCTGGGCAGCCTCGACTGCGGGCGCCTCATCTTCGCGGAGAGCGACCGCCTGCCCGCCGTCATCGCGGACAATTTCGGCGGTGTCATTTCCCTGCAAATCCTCTCCCTGGGCATGGCGCGGTTTGAGAGGGCCATCCTTGAAACACTGGTGGATGAGCTCAAGCCGCGGGGCGTGTACGCCCGCAACGACGTGCCCGTGCGCGCGCTGGAGGGCATGGAAATGGAAACGGGCGTTTTGTACGGGACGGTGCCCGAGCAGGCGGAAATTGAGGAGAACGGCCTGAGGCTGATGGTGGACGTGAAGCGGGGGCAGAAAACCGGGTACTTCCTGGACCAGAAGGAAAACCGCGCCGCCATCGCGCCCTACTGCCCCGGCGCCCGGGTGCTGGACGTATGCACCCATACGGGATCCTTTGCGCTGCACGCGGTGATGTACGGCGCCGACGGGGCGACGGGCGTGGACATTTCGGAAACGGCGGTCGCCGCCGCCCGCGGGAACGCGGCGCTCAACGGGTATTCAAAAGCGGAGTTCACCGCCGCCAACGCCTTTGACGACCTCCGGGCGAGGTCCGACCGCGGGGAACGATACGGCCTCGTCGTGCTGGACCCGCCCGCCTTCGCCAAGAACAAGGCCAGCCTGCCCGGGGCGACCAAGGGGTACAAGGAAATCAACCTGCGGGCGATGAAGATGCTGGAGGACGGCGGGGTGCTGGTGACCTGCTCCTGCTCCCAGGCGATGCTGCCGGAACTGTTCGCGGATGTGCTCAAGGCGGCCGCGCGGGACGCCGGGGTGACGCTGCAGCAGCTGGAATGGCGCGGGCAATCGAGGGACCACCCCGTCCTGCCCGCCGCCCCGGAGACGCATTACCTCAAATGCGGCATCTTCCGCGTGCTGCGGTAGAAGGCAGCCTGAAACAGCCGGGCATCAAGGCGCGGAAGCGCCTGTTTTCGTCCGCGCTCGCCTTGCCCGGCCTTTGGAACCTATGTATAATGGGCGCATTGACAGAAGGGCGGGCCGTACATGAGCACCGAGGCTGAAAAAACCAATTTCATCTGGGACGCGATCGAGCAGGACCTGAAGGAAGGCAAGTGCGAGCGGGTGCACACCCGTTTCCCGCCCGAGCCCAACGGCTACCTGCATATCGGGCACTGCAAGGCGCTGGTGGCGGACTTCGCGACCGCGGAGCGCTACGACGGCCTATGCAACCTGCGGTTTGACGACACGAACCCGGAAAAGGAAGAGACCGAGTACGTCGACGGCATCATGGAGGACATCCGCTGGCTGGGCTTCGAGTGGAACGGCGGGCTGTACTTCGCCAGCGACTACTACCAGCAGTGCTACGACATCGCGGAGGACTTCATCCGCCGCGGGCTGGCCTATGTGGACGAGCTGAGCCAGGAGCAGATGCGCGAATACCGCGGCACCTTGACCCAGCCGGGCCGGAACAGCCCCTGGCGCGACCGGCCCCGTGAGGAGAGCCTGGACCTGTTCCGCCGGATGCGCGCGGGCGAGTTCCCGGAGGGCAGCTACGTCCTGCGCAGCAAAATCGACATGGCCTCCCCCAACATCAACATGCGCGACCCCGTGATGTACCGCATCCTGTACAAGGAGCACCACCGCACCGGCAGCGACTGGTGCATCTACCCGATGTACGACTTCTCCCACCCCCTGGGCGACGCGATTGAGGGCGTCACCCACAGCCTGTGTTCCCTGGAGTACGAGGACCACCGGCCGCTGTACGACTGGGCGGTGGAGAACGCCGGCTTCCGCGAGCCTCACCTGGACAAGTACGGATACAAGACCGTCGGGCCCCGGCAAATCGAGTTTGCCCGCCTGAACCTGACCCGGACTGTGATGAGCAAGCGCTACCTGCGCCGGCTGGTGGAGGAGGGATATGTGACCGGGTGGGACGACCCCCGCATGCCCACGCTGTGCGCGATGCGCCGGCGCGGCTATACCCCCGCCGCCATCCGCGACTTCGTCGACCGAGTGGGCCTGGCCAAGGCCGACAGCGTGGTGGAGTTCGCACTGCTGGAGCACTGCGTGCGCAACGACCTGGGCGGCAAGGCGCCCCGGGTGATGGCGGTGCTCAACCCCCTGAAGGTGGTGCTGTCCAACTGGGCGGAAGGGAAGACGGACCTGCTTGAAATTGAGAACCATCCGGACCACCCGGAGCTTGGCAGCCGCCGGGTGTCCTTCGGCAAGGAGCTGTATATCGAGCGGGACGACTTCATGGAGAACCCGCCCGGCAAGTTTTTCCGCCTCAAGCCCGGCGGCGAGGTGCGGCTGAAGGGCGCCTACATCATCAAATGCGAGCGGGTCGTCAAGAACGCGGAAGGCGGGGTGGAATCCCTGGTCTGCTCCGTGGACCTGGAAAGCCGCTCCGGCAGCGCAGGCGCCGGCCGCAAGGTCAAGGGCACCCTGCACTGGGTGGACGCCGCCGGCGCGCTGCCCTTCGAGGGGAGGCTGTACGAGCCCCTGCTGGCGGACGAGGACGCAGTGGACGAGGAGACGGACCGGAAGGACTTCATCTCCCGCCTCAACCCGAACAGCCTGAAAACCGTGCGCGGGCTGATGGAGCCGGCGCTCCGGGGCGCCCGGGAGGGGGACACCTTCCAGTTCCTGCGCGCCGGCTATTTCTGCAAGGACAGGGACTCCACAGATGTGCTGCCCGTCTTCAACCTGGTCGTCGGGCTCAAGGACAGCTACAAGCCGTAAAAAATACAGAAAGCAGGATAACATGCTTCCAGTCCGCACCCGCTTCGCGCCCTCCCCCACCGGCTTCCTTCACATGGGCAGCCTGAGGACGGCGCTGTACTGCTACCTGTTCACCCGGAAGAACAAGGGAACCTTCATCCTGCGCATCGAAGACACCGACCAGGAGCGCCTGGTGCCCGGGGCGACGGAGGTCATCTACGACACGCTGCGGGAATGCGGGCTGAACTGGGACGAGGGGCCGGACGTCGGCGGCCCCGTGGCGCCCTACGTACAGTCGGAGCGCAAGGACAGCTACCTGCCCTACGCGAAGCAGCTGATTGAATCCGGCCACGCCTACTATTGCTTCTGCACCCGCGAGGAGCTGGCGGCGAGGCGGGAAGCCGCCCAGGCGCGCGGGGAAACCTGGAAGTATGACAAGCACTGCCTCGGGCTGAGCCGGGAGCAGGTTGCCGGGAACCTGGAGAAAGGCCTGCCCTGGGTGGTGCGGCAAAACACGCCGACCACCGGCGAAAGCGACTTCGACGACCTGGTGTACGGGCACATCTCCGCGCCCAACGACACCCTGGACGACATGGTGCTCCTCAAGGCGGACGGCATGCCCACCTACAACTTCGCCAATGTCGTGGACGACCACCTGATGGGCATCACCCACGTCATCCGCGGGATGGAATACCTCTCCTCCACGCCCAAGTACAACCTGCTGTACAAGGCCCTGGGCTGGGACATCCCCCTGTACATCCACCTGCCCAACGTCATGCGTGACGCCAAGCACAAGCTGTCCAAGCGCGACGGCGACGCGTATTACAGCGATTTCATCAAAAAGGGGTTCCTGACCCCGGCGCTGATGAACTACCTGGCGCTGGTGGGCTGGAACCCGGGGGACGAGCGGGAGTTCTTTACCCTAAGCGAGCTGGTGGAGGCCTTCAGCGTGCAGGGCCTGTCCAAATCCCCCGCCATCTTCGACGTGAACAAGCTGACCTGGTTCAACGCCGAGTACATCCGCAGGCTGAGCCCCGGGGAGTACCTCCGGCTGGCCCAGCCCTGGTTTGAGCAGGCGCTGTCCGGAACGGGCATGGATTACCCCAGGCTGGCCGAACTGATGCAGCCCCGCACGGAGATTTTCAGCCAGATTCCGGACATGGTGCGCTTCCTGAAGGAAATGCCCGGTTACGACCTGGCGCTGTATGAAAACAAGAAGCAGAAAAGCGGCATGGAGAGCGTTCCCGGCGCGCTGGCGCTGGCCAAGAACCTGCTGGAAACCGTGGAGGACTGGAGCGAGGAGGCCATCCACGCCGCCCTGATTCCGGGCATCGCGGCCGCGGGGCTGAAGAACGGCACGGTGCTCTGGCCGCTGCGCGTCGCGCTGTCCGGCCAGCTGTCCACCCCCGGCGGCGCGATTGAAATCGCCTATCTGCTGGGGCGCCGGGAAACGACGCGCCGCTTGGACGCGGCGCTCAAACGGGTGGGCGGGGCAAACTGAGGCGCGATTTTACGCGGATTTCACCCGGCAAGCCCCCTCGCCCTTGTGAAAGCAAGGCCGGGCGTGTATAATGGCGTCAGTGAAATACGGAGGTAACAGCCGATGAAATCCATCCCCATCAAGCTGAGTTTTGCCGAGGAAGTCAAAACCTTTGTCAACGTCGCCAACCGCTACGACTATGACATGGATTTGCGCGCCGGGCGGCACGTGGTGGACGCCAAGTCCATCCTGGGCATTTTCTCCCTGGACTTGTCCAAGCCCATCACCCTGGAAGTGTATTCCGACGACTGCGACGACCTGTTGAACGAGCTGAAGGCCTTCATCGTCTGAGCTGCCAAAGACCCGCGTAGTTTGCCTGCCCGCGCCCTGGCGTTCCCGGCAGGCTTCTTTCTTTCCCGGCGCGGCAAGCGAGGGAGCGCCCAAAAAACGGAGAAAAACCATGCTGATCTGCGACGCGCACGCCGACACCCTGTTCCGCATGGCCTATGCGCCGGGGCAGGCCTGCGACCTGAGCCTGGAACGCCTTGAAAGGGGCGGGGTCAGCCTGCAGGTGCTGGCGCTGTTTGTAGGGCTGGACCCTGCGCCCGGGGCGGTGAAGGCGCTGTATAGCAAGATGCTGGATGCCAGGGACGCCCTCGTGGCCGGCGGGTGGCGCCAGGCCACAGAGCCGGGGGAAGCCCGGGAGGGGGAGGCCCGCTTCATGCTGTCCGTGGAGGGCTGCGAGTTCCTGGGCAGCCGCCTGGAAGCCGTCCGGGAACTGCGTGACCAGGGCGTCCGCATGGCCGCCCTGACCTGGAATCACGAGAATCGGTTGGGCACGCCCGCAACAGTCAATGAAACGGAGGGGCTCAAGCCCTTTGGGTTCGAGGCGGTCCGGGAAATGCAGCGGCTGGCAATCGCGGTGGACGTATCCCACCTGAATGCCGCCGGGTTTTACGACGTCCTCCGGCTTGATTCCGCGCCGCCCCTGGCCAGCCACTCCTGCTGCCGCGCGATGTGCGACCATCCGCGCAACCTGACGGACCGGCAGCTGAAGGATTTGTTCCGGGCGGGCGGATACATCGGCATCAACTTTTATCCCCGTTTCCTCGCGCCGGAAGGCGCGCCCTGCGGCGTTGGGACCGTCGTCGAGCACATCGACCGCTGCCACCAGCTGGGTGGCGCGGGCATGGTGGGCTTCGGCAGCGACTTCGACGGGATTTCCCTCAAGCCCGAAGGGCTGGACAGCCCGGAGGACTTTCCCCGGCTCCTCGAAGGCCTCCGCGAGATGGGATACGGAGAGGCGGACGTCCGCAACATCGCCGGGCTGAGCTTTCTGGATTATTTCGGGCGGGTCGGGGCAAGCGCGTAGCACAATCCGTCCGGCATGGAATCAGGCCTGAATCAATCGCCTTGTAAACAGAAAGAAGCGCCCGAACGGGCGCTTCGTCTGAAAAAGCGAATGAACCGGAGGGCTCCGCGCCGGTTATTCCTCCAGTTTCGCCATGGCGGCGATGAAAGCCTCCTGCGGGTCCGCGCCGGCCAGCGCGACCTGGGCGATGGCGTCGCCGAAATCCTCCAGGTCGTTGAGCGGCATGTGGAAGAGGACGTCCAGCTCCTCCATCCCCGGCAGCACGCTCTCCACCAGCTGCGCGGAGCGGGTGCCGAACCAGCCGTTGCCGTAATCCATGCGGAAGTAGGAATAGAAAACCTCGTTGTTCGCCAGCGCGATGAACTTGGCCAGGGCGTCCCGGTTGGCCTCCGGCACGCGCATCACCGGAATCGCAGTGACGGAAACCATGTCGTAGTACACGTAAACCTTGACCGTGCAGGATGCCAGGGAGCTCTCCATCTCAAAGTCGAGGGTGAAGACGTCGTCTTCAAAGTCGTAGATATACTCCTTGGCGTCCAGATACTCCTCCACCAGGGCGTTGAGCTGGCGGACGGTCTCCTGCCGGGCTTCCTCCTGCGCCAAGGCCGGCAAGGCCGCGAACGCCAGCAGGAAAGCCAGAAACAACAAAGCCCATTTTCTCATCATGTGGCACCCCTCTTTTTTTATCGCTGGACAAATCATACCAGAAAAGCGGTCGGTTTCAAACCCGGATTGTGCCGGTTTGCCGCAAAAGCGCCAGCGCTCCCCGTTTCGCCGCGTCCATCGCCCGGGGCAGGGGCAGGGCGGCCAGCATTGCCGCGTCCGCCCATACGCCGCCGGGAACCCCGGGGGCGGCGTCCGTTTCCCGGCGATAGACGCGCATGTTCCAGACACGGTGCGTGAAGGCGTGGCGGGCTTCGGCGAGGAAGGCGGGCGCGCCTGCCGCAAGCCCCAGGGAGCGGGCGAGGGCGCGCCCCGACTCCGGGCTGTCATCCCCTTCGGCCAGCGGAAAAACATACAAGCCCTTCAACAGGGCTTTGTCGCGCTTCAGGAGCAGCGCCCGCCCCGCGCAGGTGAACACCGTGACCCCGACGGACACTTCCCTTGGCGCCGGCTTCGGCTTGCGGACAGGCAGCGCGCCGGGATTCCCGGACTGGAACCCTACGCATTCCTCCCTCAGCGGGCAGCGCGCGCAGTCCGGCGAACCGGGCAGGCACACGGTGGCGCCCAAATCCATCAGCGCCTGGTTCATGTCCCCCGGCCTGTCTGGCGGCATCAGCGCCAGGCCCAGCGTATACAGCCCGCGGCGGGTTTCCGGGCGGCCTACGTCCTCCTGAACGCCGAACAGGCGGCTGATGACGCGGGCCAGGTTGCCGTCCAGCGCCGGCACCGGCTCGCCATAGGCGATGGACGCGATGGCGGCCGCGGCGTACGGCCCTACGCCGGGCAAGCCCAGCAAGCCTTCCACGTCGCCCGGAAAGACACCGCCCCTCTCGCCCGCCACCATCCGGGCCGCCCTGTGCAGGTTGCGCGCTCGGGCGTAGTACCCTAGGCCTTCCCAGGCTTTCAGCACCTGCTCCTCCGGCGCTTCCGCCAGCGCGAAAACGTCCGGGAACCGGGCGAGGAAGCGCTCGTAGTACGGTCCGACGGTCTCGGTGCGCGTCTGCTGGAGCATGATTTCCGACAGCCAGACGCGGTAGGGGTCCTTGGGGCCGCGGAACGGAAAGACACGCGCCTGCGCGTCATACCACAGGAGCAGCTTGCGCGTGATGAAGGGCGCCAAATGGGGTGTTTCCAACTATTCCCCCGCCTGCTCCTGCATGCGGCGGAAAAACTCATATTCCTGGCTCAGTTCGTCAAAGAGCCGCAGCGCGTTCCAGACGCCGTTGTTCGGGGTCCTCATGGCCTTCAGCGGCACGGGGGCGGTCCCGGACTCGTGGAAGCTGTCCAGAAAGCGGTTGAGCAAGCCCTTGGGGAAATGCGCCATGACCATCATCTCCCCCGGCAGCGCTTCCCCGGCGTGGGTGATGCCGCTCCTTGGCGCCAGGCCGCACAGCGCGTCCAGCGTTTCCTCATAATCCGTGGGATTTACCAGCACCGCGCGGATTTCCAGCGCCTTTGCCAGAGCCGCGACCGCCTCCCCCCGCTCCCCCGCCATGCCGTAGCACAGCGCCAACGCCTGTTGCATCCGTCCGCCCCCTTCCTTTTTTCACATCATACCATATCGCCATGACGCAAGCCGCCTTGACGGCGTGGGTTTGCTCCGGTAGGATAATCGGCACCGGGCGCGGCCCGGAATCCAGGCAGCGAGGCAACGATGAAGAACAGTTCCGTACTCCGGCTGACCCTGGCCGCGCTTTTCCTGGCGCTGGGGCTGCTGCTGCCCTTCCTGACGGGCAACGACCGCGTGCTGGGCTCCATGCTCAGCCTGATGCATATCCCGGTTCTGCTGTGCGGGTTCGTGTGCGGAATCCCCTTCGGGCTGGCCGTCGGCTTCCTGACACCGCTTGCGCGCTCCCTGCTCATCGGCGCGCCGCCGATGCTTCCCGTCGCCCTGGCGATGGCCTTCGAGCTGGCGGCCTATGGCGCGCTGGCCGGATTCCTGTACCGCAGGCTGCCCCAAACGCCAGCCGGCCTTTATGCGGCGCTGGTTCTTTCCATGCTGCTGGGGCGCCTGGTCTGGGGCGCGGCCAGCTACCTGATCTTCAAGGCCATGGGACAAGCGTTTACTTTGCAGATGTTCTGGGCGGCGGCCTTCCTGACCCCCTGGCCCGGCATCCTGCTGCAGCTGCTGCTGGTGCCCGCCATCGTTCTCGCGCTGCAGCGGGCGCGCCTGCTGCCGCTGAAGGACTGAGCGCCAAAAGCAGCCGCCCCCGGCCGTGAAAAACGCGCCTCCCCGTCGGGAGGCGCGAATCTTTCAGGGGCTTATTTGCCCTGATTGACACCCTGGATCGGGTCCATCATCCGCAGCATCCGCTCGCGGGTTGACGCGTAGGGCTCCTTGTTCTCCCAGAAGCGGACGTACTCCGAATGGGGGGCCGGGAAGCGGAAGTAGGTGATGCGGTTGCGGATGAACATCAGCACGTTGGTGTCCCCGCCCAGCATCTGCTGGACGCTGAAGGGCTGGTTGAAGGCGAAGGCGCTGGGGCCCGGCATTTCCTCCGGCTCCACGATGCCCACGTCGGCGTAGGAGTTGTAGAAGGTGATGAACTCGCTGAGCACCTCGGTGGTAAACCCGGCTTCCCCGCCGTGGAACATCCGGTAGGAGACGGTGACCTGGTCGCCATAGACGTCCACGAATACCTCGCCGACCTCGTACATGTTGCTGGCGGCCAGCACGAAGGTCTGGCGGCCCTGGATGGACAGGTCGATGGGGGTAAACATGTACCACTTGTCCGTCAGGCTCGGGGTCACGTCGCGGAAGTGCGGGCCGAAGGAGGACACGGTGTTGCGGGGGAAGTGCACGTTCAGGTACTGGGTGTAGGTGTAAACGTTCTTGCCCTGCTTGTCCTTGGTGACGCGCAGTTTCTGGGCGTAGTAATGCCGCTGGGTCACGCCGGGGGCCTTGATGGTGTAGCGGTAGGTGTTGACCTCGCCGTCGGATTTCATGGCCTTATAGACATAGGCCATCACGGGCGTCGGCGCGTCGCCCGGCAGGACGGTGAAGGTCATCGTCTGCACGTTGTGCCGGGCGGCCTGGTCATACACCTCGACGGTTACCTTGATATCCTTGGCCGTCAGGTTTTTTACGGTGAATACCGGCTGCTCGTCCTTGGGGTTCCTGAAACGGAACTCCTTGGCCGGCTCGATTTTCAGCCGTTGCTGGGTCGCCGCCAACGCATCCACAGGGAGCAGGGAAACCGTGGCCAAGGCCAGGAGCAACATGAGGGATACGAAGCGTTTCATAAGGGTCTCTCCTTTAAAGCCTTTGTCTTGAACAGGCTCAACCATCAAACGGCGCACCCATGCGGATTCATGCATGCGACTGCGCGAATCAGCCCGGTTTTTCGTTCACATTTCGTTCACGCAGCCTTCACGCGGACTTCGAATTTAGGGGGTACATTGAACGTGCGGCGGTTTACGACGCGCAAACGGAAACGGTTTGAAAGGAATGGCGACATGGAAATGAACGGCAAGAAAAAGCGTATCGCGGGACTTCTCGCTTCAGTGCTGGCGCTGACACTCGCGCTGGGCCTGGGGCTCGGTGCGATGGCGGCGGAAGGCACGCTGACAGACGATGAGATTACGGGAATCGTGGATACCCAGACGGACAAATCCCAGATTACCAGCCCCATCATCCAGGTGGCGGAAAAGGCGCAGCAAAGCGCGGTCGGGGTGAACAACTACCAGCAAATCCGGCGCAGCCAGTTTGGCTACGGCTACGGCCTGCCCTTTGAAAGCCAGCCGGGCGCCTCGGGCGAGCAGCGCGCGGGCACAGGCTCGGGCACGGTGATTTCACCCTTCGGGCACGTGCTGACCAATTACCACGTGATTGAAGACGCCTCGCGCGTGACGGTCACGGTCGGGGAAGAAGAGCTTGAGGCGACCATCGTGGGCAGCGATTCCGACCTGGACGTCGCCGTGCTGCTGGTGCCCGGCCTTGATTTGCCGGCCGTTCCCCTGGGGGACAGCGACGCGATTCAGGTGGGCGAGTACGCCATCGTGGTGGGCAACCCCTTAGGCCAGCAGTTCGAGCGCAGCGTGACGGTGGGCATCGTGTCCGCCGTGGAGCGCAAGATGACCTCCTCCGGGCGCGACCGCTACGGGCTGCGGACGGAAAACGAGAACCAGATGATCCAGATCGACGCCGCGATTTCCTCCGGCAATTCCGGCGGCGGCATGTTCAATATCCTGGGCCAGCTGCAGGGAATCCCGACGCTCAAGCTGGTCGACGGCGGCCAGGGCTTCTTCTCCATGAACCCGAGGTCCGTCGACAACATCGGGATGTGCGTGCCCGTCAACGCGGCCAAGCCCCTCATCCGCTCGGTGCTGGAAAGCTACGACGCGGAGGCGGTGAAAGCCCAGGCCGAAGCCAACAAGGCGGCCGCGGAGGCCGCGAAGGGCCTGGTCGGCCGGCCGCGCCTGGGCGTCAGCATCACCACCCTGTCCCCCAGCTTCCAGCCGGTGCTCGAGGGCCTGCTGCCCCAGGGCGCCTACGTGGACGAGGTTGAAAAGGATTCCCCCGCCGAGGCAGCCAGGCTCAAGCGCGGCGACATCATCGTGGAAGCCAACGGGGTGACCGTGAGCCAGCAGAGCCAGCTGATTGAGCAGCTGCGCGACCTGAAGGAAGGCGACGAGGTGAAGCTGAAGGTGTACCGCGTGGAGGGCTTGCCGCAGGCGCTGGAAAACCCCCAGGCATTGCAGAACCTGGGCAAGGGCGAGTACATGGATTTCACCGTCGTGCTGCGGGTGCTGGAGCCTGCCGCGACCTGAGGACGCTTTCCGAAACGAGGCGATCATGAACGGACCGCCGGGGCGAGTGCCCCGGCGGTCTTTTTGCCTGTGGAGGCTGTTGTCTTCCGCCATCGATGGATGTGTCAAAGCAGCGGGTGGCCGTCCGGGCAGTCCTTCAGGATGACCACCTCCCCGCCCGGCAGCAGGTTCTGGTTCATCTTCGTGACGAAGGCCTCCTGCTGCGCGCCGGACGTACCTTCCGGAAGGCAGACACGGAGGGCGGATGCTTCCTTGTCGAACTGGAAGCGGTACTCGCCCAGCACAGCGGCGTCGCCGCCTTCAAAGTACGCCTCGCGAAGCGCGGGCATGCCGTTGAACGCACCCGCGCCCAGGCTTTTCACCGCGGGGAGCACATGGACGGACGTCACCCCTGCGCAGCCGCTGTAAGCCAGGTCGCCGATTTCCGGCGTATTGAGCACCAGCTCGCCGGTAGAGCCGCACCCGAAGAAGGCGCCCTCCGGTATGGCCGCAAGCGCGGAACCCAGTTTGGCCGTGTGCAGGGACTTGCATTGGTTGAAGGTATATACGCCCATCTCGCGCACGCCGTTATGGAAGACGACCTCCGTGAGCGACTCGCACATCTCGAAGGCGCGGATGCCCACGCGCTCCAGCGGCCCGTAACACTCCACGCTCGTGAGCGCCGTGCAGTTGAGGAAAGCCGAGTCGCCGATGCTGGTCACCGTTTCCGGGAGCACCACCCGGGTCAAGGATACGTTGTCCTCCGTTCCCTGGAGCACCGATAGCACCGTCAGGTTGGAGAAGCACGTCTCGCCGACGGCACGTACCGGCACACCGCCGATGGCCTTGGGAACGACCACGGTCGCCTCCTGCCCGATATAGCGCCTGAGTGTGCCCGTCTGCGCGTCGAACTCAAAATCCGCTTCAGCCGACGGGGCGAAGCTGTCCGGCATGGGCGTGAAGGCCAGCGCCTCGCCCTCCCGGGGCAGGGTCAGGTACCAGGGGAAATCCAGCGCCTGCTGCATCGCCGCCTGCTGCTCCGGCGTGGCGTCCGCGCTGATGAACAGTTTTTCCGGGGGCAGGCCCAGGCTTCCCGAAAGGACGGCGTCCGCCGGGAGAACGACCTTCTCCAGGGAGGCGCAGCCCGAAAAGACGTCCCTGCCCAGCGAAACGCCGTCCGGCAGGGTGATTTCCCGCAGGTTTTGACAGCCGGCGAAGGCCTCGTCCCCAATCTGGCGGACGCTGTCGAACAGGTGGATGCGCTCCAGCGTACTGCCGGCGAAGGCCCGGGCGCCGATTGACTCGAACGCCCCGGAATGCGGCACGAAAAATGAGGTGAGGGCGGCGTTTTCAAACACCCCGTCCGCCAGGCCGCGCACCCTCATCGTTTCCGTCCCCGCCGCGTTCCAGTGGGACCAGAACATCGCGACGTCCGTCTGCGCGGATTCATAGGAAGTGATGTACCCGGTTGCCTCGTCGAAAGAAGTCTTGGCCGCGGAGTCGTACGGCGGCAAGCCCGGCGGGTCCGCGCGCCAGACGGCAAAGCCGCCGGGCGTCAGGCCGGCCTCCTCGAAAGCGACGCGGAAGGCTTCCGCTGCGGACTTGTCCGCGCCCGAAGCGATGTCGATGTCCGCGATGGCGTCGCATTCCTTGAAGGCGTCCGGCGCGATTTCAGGCGGCGCACTGCCGGCAAACACCAGGTAGCTCATCTTGTCGCAGTCCAGGAAAGCCCCCTCCCCGATTTTCTCCAGGGTTTCCGGGAAGTAGGCCGTCTCCAGGGACCAGCAGCGAAGGAAAGCCTCCTTCGGGATTTCCCGGAGGCCTTCGGGCAGGTGAACCTCCTTGAACGCCCCGTTGGCAAAGGCGCCCTGCCCCAGGGTCTCCAGGCCGTCCGGGAGGAGAAGCCGTTCCAGCGGCGAACCGCTGAAAGCATCCTGCCCGATGGTTTTAAGGGCGGAGGGCAGGACGGCCTCCGCGAGCCGCGTGCCGAAAAACGCGGAATCGCCCACCGAGGCCGTGCCTTCGGGCAGCCGGACGCGGCGCAGCCAGGGGTTTGCGAAGAAGGCCCGGGGCGCGATGCCGGTGACGGGCTTCCCGTCCACTTCGTCCGGAAGGACGGCATAGGCGTCCTCCCCGCGGTACGCGGTGATTTCTCCGCTTTGCGGATCGACGTCCAGAAGCGAGGCGTCGACCCCCCGGTCCACATGGACGCTGGCGCCGCCTGGCTGGCAAGGCTGCCCGAGCGCCGCCTCGTAGGCGGCCAGCCCGTCATCCGGGACGGTAAACGCGCGGTTGTCCGGGCCGTTGTCAAAGGCGCCGTCTCCAATCATGGGCATTTCGCCCGGAAAGACGATTTGCGTGAGGTTGGCGCAGGATGCGAAAGCATTCCTGCCCAGGTACGCGAGCCCGGCGGGAAAAGCGACCTCCTGAAGGGCGGAACAGCCGAAGAAGGCATAGGAGTCAACCGCCTGAAGGCCGGCCGGCAGGCGGATGGACGCGAGGTTTTCGCAGAAGTAAAACGCGTTGCCCATCAGATGGGTCACGGTGTCGGGCAGCACGACCGAACGCAGGGACGTGTTCTGGTCGAATGCCCCCATGCCGATGGCCTTGACCCGGGCACCGCCGATTTCGTCCGGCACGGTGAGTTCCGCCGACGCCCCCAGGTAGCGGAGCAGGGTGCCGGTCGATTTGTCGAATTCGAACTCTTCCGGCACGGCAAACGACGCCGACGGCGCGCACAGCACGCAGCATAACAGCAACAGGATCAAGGTTTTTTTCATCATGCCCTCCTCGCGTCTCCGCCTCTGTTTCATCCTTTTGCGGCGGGGTCCGGTCTTCCCTTGAGAATATTCGGTTTTCCGATGGCATGATACCAAAGGCCGCCTTTGTTGTAAACCGGAGCCCCGGGAAAACTGACATTGCCGGAGTTTGCGCCTCCCGCGCGTTTTGGGCGGCCTGCGCTTCCATTGACAAGGAAGGCGGGGCATGGCACACTTTCAGGGAGGAAAACGGACGGATTCTACAAAAGGAGGCGTTGGCGCATGAAACGCGTAAAAGACAAGTACATCCTGGTCGCCGCCGATTTTGCGGGCTATCCGCTCAAGGAGGCCGTGGTCACCCACCTGCGGAAGAAGGGATGGAAGGTGACCGATATCGGCGTGAAGAGCCCGGAGGACGACAGCCCGGAGCTGATGTTCCACCGCCTGGGCCTGCGGGCGGGCGCCATGGTCTCCGAAGGGGAGTTCGAGCGCGCGCTGCTGTTCTGCGGCACCGGGATGGGCATCCACATCGGCGCGTCCAAGTGCCCGCGCGTCCACGCGGGGGTCGTCGAGTCCGTGCCCGCGGCGCTGCGCGCCATCACCGGCAACGGCGTCAACGTCCTGGCGATGGGCGCATTCTACGTCGCGCCGCAGATGGGTATCGACATCGCCGAGGCCTACCTCAACGCCGAGCTGGGGACCGGCTATGAATGGTGGAAAAACTTCTATGAATTCCACAAGCTGGCCATGGACGAGCTGGACGAATTCGACTACGAGGCCTACAAGAAAAACGGGTTTTCGTTCCGGCACAAGGGGGAGGTCCCCATCGAGCTGGAGACCAAGCCGGAGGATTGACCGCCCCGCGTTGACGCGCGGGCCGGCCGGTGCTATGCTTCCGCCTGACACAAACCGAAAACAGCCGCGATTGGACATCGTATTCCGCTCCGTCTTGCGGAGTAAATGATAGGAGGAACAACATGAGGAAACTGCTTGCCCTGCTGCTGGCCGCAGCGCTGACGCTGTCCCTGGGCGCCGCCCTGGCGCAGGAGAACTGGGAAATCGTCGTCGTCCCGAAGGACGCCTCCAACCCCTGGTTCGTGCGCATGAAGGTCGGCGTGGACGAATACGCCAAGGAAACCGGCCTGAACCTCTACCAGAAAGGAACCCCCGAAATCGACGCGACGCTGCAGGCGCAGCTGGTGCAGGACCTGATCGCGCAGGGCGTGGACGCCATCTGCGTGGTGCCGGTCAACCCTGAATCCCTGGAGCCGGTGCTCAAGCAGGCGATGGACGCGGGCATCGTCGTCATCGCGCATGAGGGCGCCTCCTTGACCAACGTCAACTACGACATCGAGGCCTTCTCCAACTCCGGCTACGGCGCCTTCATCATGGACAACCTGGCCGAAGCGATGGGCGGCGAAGGCCTGTACACCACCATGGTCGCGCACGTGACCAACGCCTCCCACAACGAGTGGGCGGACGGCGGCGTCGCGCGCCAGAAGGAAGCCTATCCCAACATGACCCTGCTGGAGGCGGAGCCCCGCGTCGAGTCCGAGGACAACGGCGACGTCGCCTACAACAAGGCCAAGGAACTGTTCAAGAAGTACCCGGACCTGAAGGGCATCATGGGCACCTCTTCCTACGACGCCCCCGGCATCGCGCGCGCGATCGAGGAACTGGGCCTGCAGGGCAAGGTGTTCACCTCCGGCACGGGCATGCCCGCCGCCAACAAAGCCATCCTGGACAGCGGCATCGTTAAGTCCCTGACGCTGTGGGATCCGGCGCTGGCCGGCAAGGCCATGGCCGCCCTGGCCGTCAAGGTCCTCAAGGGCGAGGAAATCACGGCCCCCGTGGACCTGGGCGTGGAAGGCTATACCGCGCTGACCTTCAAGGCGGGTAGCGACAAGGTCCTGGAAGGCCAGGGCTGGGTCGTCATCACGAAGGACAACGTGGATTCCTTCGGGTTCTAAGCACATCCCGGGGACGGCCATACCGCGCGGACGCGGGGGCCGTCCCCTCTTTCCAAGAATGAGGTGCGCAGATGTCCCAAAGCCTGCTCAAGGCAACCGGCGTCCATAAATCCTTCGCGGGAGTTCACGCGCTCAAGGGCGTGGATTTGGACATCCGGAAGGGGGAGATTCACTGCCTGGCCGGGGAGAACGGCTGCGGCAAATCCACGCTGATCAAGATTATCTCCGGGGTCTACCAGCCCGACGCCGGCACGATCGAGTTCGACGGCAAGGCGCTGGCCCGGATTACGCCCATCGACGCCATCATGCTGGGCATCCAGGTCATCTACCAGGACTTCTCCGTCTTTTCCAACCTTACGGTCATGGAGAACCTGGCGCTCAACAGCGAGCTGGCGCAGAAGCGCAGGCTGGTCAACTGGAAGCGGATGCGAGAAATCGCCCGGGAGGCGGTGGCGAAAATCAACTTCGAGGTGGACCTGGACGCGCCGGTGTCTTCGCTGTCCGTCGCGCAAAAGCAGATGGTCGCCATCTGCCGTGCCCTGATGTTCAACGCCCGGCTCATCATCATGGACGAGCCGACGACCGCGCTGACGCGCAAGGAAGTGCAGGCGCTGTTCGACATCATCCTGAAGCTCAAGGCGCAGGGCATCTCCATCCTCTTCGTCAGCCACAAGCTCAACGAGGTGTTCGAGATTTCCGAGCGCTTCACGATATTCCGCAACGGGGAACTGGTGAAGACCGGGGAGACCCGGGAGCTGGATTCCAATAAATTCACCTATTATATGACCGGCCGCGAGTTCGCCCCGCAGCAGTTCGTCCCGGAGCAGGTATCCAAGGAACCGCTGCTGGAGGTGAGAAACCTGACGGCGAAGGGGTTCTTCGAAGACGTCAGCTTTGCGCTGCATGCCGGGGAAATCGTCGGGGTCACGGGGCTGCTGGACTCCGGGCGCAGCGAGCTGGCGCTGGCGCTGTTTGGCGTCAGGCCGGCTGACAGCGGGGAAATCCGGCTCAAGGGCCGGAAAACCGACATCCGCAGGCCGCGGGACGCCGTGCGCGGCAAACTGGGGCTGGTGCCGGAGGACAGGCTGTCCGAAGGGCTGTTCCTGCCGCGGAGCATCGAGGACAACCTGGTAATCGCGGAGGTCGACCGGCTGGCCGGGCCGCTGTCCGTCATCGACCGGACGAAGCGCAGGGATGAAATCCGGCGGCTGGTCGACGAGTTCAAGATCGCGACGCCCGACCCGAAGAACGCCTGCCAGACGCTGTCGGGCGGCAACCAGCAGCGCGTTGTGCTGGGGAAATGGCTGGCATGCAACCTGGACGTGCTGGTGCTTTCCGGGCCGACGGTGGGCGTGGATATCGGCAGCAAGCACGACATCCATGAAATCCTGCAGAACCTGGCCAGGGGCGGCATGGGCATCCTGATCATCTCCGACGACCTGCCGGAGATTCTGGAGAACTGCTCGCGCGTGCTGGTGCTCAAGTCCGGCCGCATCCGGAAGGAAATGGATACGCGGGACGCGGACGAGAGACTGATTCTCTCGCACATGATGTAGGAGGCGCCCGGATGCGACAGTGGCTAAGGCGGCTCACAAGGCGGAACGAACCGTATATTTTCCTGGTGCTCCTGGCGCTTTGCCTGCTCATCGAGGTGCGCTCCGGGCAGTTCTTCACCGCCAACAACCTGGTGGATATCGCGTCGGCCATGGTGGTCCCGGGGCTGTTCGCGCTGGGCATCTATATGGTGATTGTCTCCGGGGGAATCGACGTTTCCTTTCCCGCGCTGGCCTCACTCACCTCCTACGCCACGACGAAATACCTCCTGGACGCGGGGTATACCGGCGGCATCTGGCTGCCGATGGCGATGTCCCTGGTGATGGGCGCCGCGCTGGGCGCCGTCAACGGCGTGTTCATCGGCTTTTTCGGCCTGCCGGCGATGATTGTGACCCTGGGCACCTCCAGCGTCTTCAAGGGGCTGATGCAGGGGGCGCTCAACTCCGTCCAGCTGGCCGTCATCCCCGAGGGCATGCGGCAGTTCGGCACGGACGCGCTGTTCGTCGCCACCAACCCCGTATCGGGCTTGTCCTCCAGGATGCCGGTCTCCTTCCTGATTTTCGCGGCCGTCGTTCTCCTGGTGTTTTTTCTGATGCGGTACACGTATTTCGGGCGGGGCATCTACGCGATGGGCGGAAACGAGGTCAGCGCGCACCGCGCCGGCTTCCACACCCGCCGCACCAAGTTTTTCCTCTACGTCATCGTCGGCATGATTGCCAGCGCCGCCGGGCTCATCCGCACCTGCATGATGCAGCAGAACCATCCGACGAACATGCTGGGCATGGAGATGAACATCATCGCGGGCGTCGTTCTGGGCGGCACCGCCATCACCGGCGGCGCGGGCTCCGTTACCGGCTGCATGCTGGGCACGCTGCTGATTGTCATCGTGGAGAACTCCATGATTCTCATCGGCATCCCGACGGTCTGGAAGAGCGTGTTTGTGGGCGCCCTGATTGTCATCGGCACGGGCGTGAGCGCGATGCAGGTCGTCCGCGCCAACCGCCTGGCGGCCAACCGGAACCTGACGCAGGAGGCGGCGAAAGCATGAGCGGCATGGCGCGCCCGAAGGGCACCCTTTCAACCCTCTACGCGGGGAACCGGCACGTTTTCCGGCTCGTCGCCGTCATCCTGGCCTGGATGGTCTTCATGGCGCTGACGCGGTTTGAGAAGTTCTATACACTGATCAACTTCCAGACGATGGCGTCCCAGTTCCCGGAGTTCGGCCTGATGGCCCTGGGCGTGATGCTGTGCATGGTGACCGGCGGCATCGACCTGTCCACCGTGGGAATCGCCAACCTGGCGGCCATCCTGACCGCCTTTTTCCTCAAGGCCGTCGCCCTGCCCGACGGCGGCCTGCCCGCTTACGCCATCCCGGCGGCGTTCGCCCTGGCGATGGCGGTCGGCGCCGTGCTGGGCGTCTTCAACGGATTGCTGGTCAGCAAGGTGCGCATCCCGCCCATCCTCGCCACGCTGGGCGCCAGCGAGCTGTTCACGGGCGTCGCGATTGTCCTGACCAACGGCAACGCGGTGAGCAAACTGCCCATCGGGTACGCGACGGCCATCAACAGCAAGGTGCTGGGCAACCTGATTCCCGTGCAGCTGATTGTATTCACGGCCGTGGCGCTGGTGATCTGGTTCCTGCTCAACCGCACGACCTACGGGGTAAAAATCTACCTGTTGGGCACCAACGCGACCGCCGCGCGGTTCTCCGGCCTCTCAAACGACCGGCTGCTGGTTAAAACCTATATGCTCTCTGGAATCTGCGCGGCCCTGGGCGGCATGATCATGCTGGCCAACTACAACTCCGCCCGCGCGAACTACGGCTCGGTCTATGTGCTGCAGTGCATCCTCATCGTCGTGCTGGGGGGCGTCAGCCCCGCGGGCGGCAAGGGGCGCATCAGCGGCGTGGTATTGGCCATCTTCCTGCTGCGGCTGCTGGAGACCGGCATCAACCGCTTCCCGCAGATTTCCAGCTATTACATCTCCCTCATCTGGGGCGGCGTGCTGCTGCTGGTCATGGTGCTGGACTACTTCAGCGACTACAGCGCCGGCCGGCGGCTCAAACGGCGGCCGGCCGCGCCCGCGCCGTAGGATAAAGCGGGTAAATGAAGGAGCGCCGACTGAATCGCCGCTTCAGGCTGTCATAAAACCTTACTGCAGACCATGATGCAGGGGGCTTCGGGGGGCGGCAGCCCACCGGTTATCATCGTGTCGTCCGGCTCTGCCGGACGCGCGGGGCGTTTTCGCGAACAGCGAAAACATTCCGCAGCAATCTTCCGAATCGAAAAAGGTCCGCAGACCTTTTTCGACAGTCTGGAGCGCCGAT